>OJMH01000098.1_pt1 | contig 130884 bp, 117 predicted proteins | sample 1597111 | NCBI WGS metagenome assembly OJMH01 (sample SAMEA2452115, study PRJEB22498) | human gut metagenome | reverse complement strand
AATCTTGCCGCTGGAAGCGTGATTTTCACGTCCCTGCGACCCTGAAACAAGTTCAGGGTGACGAACTCGGAGCAGTCAATCCAATTTCAAACTCAAAATAGATAAAAAAAGAGGCGGTTTTGTCCGCCTCTTGCAATTATTCAAACACAATTTCATCATCTTTTGCATCAACTGTAATCGTGTCGCCCGTTTTGAACTTTTGTGCGAGGATATCTTTTGCAAGCGGGTTTTCTACGAGCTGGCGGATGGTTCTTTTTAAAGGACGCGCGCCGTAAATCGGGTTAAAACCTTTTGTTGCAAGAAGTTCTTTTGCATCGGGCGTGATTTCGAGGGTGATATCCTTGTCCGCAAAGAGCTTTTTAAGATTTGCAAAGTAAATATCCACGATTGCGCCCAACTGCGCAAGTGTCAGCGCCTTGAAGAACACGATTTCATCAATTCTGTTAAGGAATTCGGGTTTAAAATGCGCTTTCATCAGCTCCATAACCTGTTCTTTTGTTTTGTCGAACTCGCCGGCTGAAAGCATTGAATTAACCGTGTTTTCAAGGATAATATTGCTTCCGATGTTGCTTGTCATGATGATAAGCGTGTTTTTAAAGTCCACAGTGCGGCCTTTTGAATCGGTCAAACGGCCGTCATCAAGGATTTGCAGCATTATATTGAAAACATCGGGGTGCGCTTTTTCGATTTCGTCAAAAAGCACAACCGAATAGGGTTTTCTGCGTACGCGTTCTGTGAGCTGACCGCCCTCATCGTAACCGACATAGCCCGGAGGTGCTCCGACGAGCCTTGCTACCGAGTGTTTTTCCATATATTCGGACATGTCAATACGAATCAGCGCATCTTCGTCATTAAACATGAATTCCGCAAGCGCTTTTGCCAGCTCGGTTTTACCAACACCGGTCGGGCCGAGGAAAATGAACGAACCAATCGGTCTGCACGGGTCTTTTAAGCCTGAACGGGCGCGCCTGATTGCGTCAGCAACCACTTCAACAGCCTCATCCTGCCCGATAACCCTTTTATGGATTTCATCTTCCATGCGCAAGAGCTTCATCATTTCGCTTTCAACGAGCTTTGAAACCGCAATTCCCGTCCATTTGCTGACAACTTCCGCGATATCATCCTCATCAACCTCCTCTTTAAGAAGCTGGTTTTTGGAATCGGGCTTTTGCGCTCCGGATTGCGCAAGTTCAAGTTTTTTCTGGAGCTCAATCAGTTTTCCGTATTTGAGCTCAGCAGCTTTTTCAAGGTCGGTTTCACGTTCAGCCTCATCAATTTGACGTTTTACCTTTTCGATTTCTTCTTTAATTTGCGCTTCTGATGTAATCGAGCTTTTTTCAAGCTCCCACTGGGTTTTGAGTTTTGTGATTTTTTCATCCAAATCATTAATCTGGTTGTTCAAATAGTCGATTTTTTTGATATTGTCTTCGTTCTGGTCTTCTTTTTTGATTGCCTGACGCTCGATTTCAAGCTGCATTTTTTGACGCACCATTGAATCGATTTCTTCAGGCATAGAATCAATCTCAATTCTGATAGAAGAAGCCGCCTCATCAATCAAATCAATCGCCTTATCCGGCAAAAATCTGTCCGTAATATATCTGTCAGAGAGCTTTGCAGCAGCAATCAGCGCCGAATCCTTGATTCTGATTCCATGGTGAACCTCGTAGCGCTCTTTCAGGCCCCTCAAAATGCTAATTGTGTCCTCAACGCTTGGTTCTTCAACCATTACGGGCTGAAAACGGCGTTCAAGAGCGGCATCTTTTTCTATGTATTTACGGTATTCGTTGATTGTCGTGGCACCAACTGTTCTTAAAACGCCCCTTGCGAGCATTGGTTTAAGCAGGTTTCCGGCGTCCATTGAGCCCTCTGTAGCGCCGGCGCCGACGACCGTATGCAATTCATCAATAAACAGGATAATCTCGCCTGATGAAGCTTCAACTTCTTTCAAAACAGCCTTTAAACGTTCTTCAAATTCGCCTCTGAACTTTGCACCCGCAACCAGAGCGCCCAAATCAAGCGCAATAAGCTGCGTATTTTTCAATCCCTCGGGCACATCGCCACGGATAATACGCTGCGCAAGCCCCTCAACGATTGCCGTTTTCCCGACGCCCGGTTCACCTATCAAAACAGGGTTGTTTTTGGTTCTGCGGTTCAAAACCTGTATTATTCTGCGCACTTCTTCATCACGGCCGATAACGGGGTCGAGTTTGCCGCGTTTTGCGAGGTCGGTGAGGTTTGTTGAGTATTTTTCGAGCGCTTTGAAGTTGTTTTCTGCATCTTTTGTGTCCACTTTATTTTGCCCCCTGATTTTTTTCATTTCGTTTAAAATTTTATCGTCTGTAATCCCGAATCTATTGAAAAGAGCCTCAATTTGGGAATTATCGAGCTCGTTTATCGCCATAAGGAGATGTTCAATGCTGATGTAAGAATCCTTGAGTTTATCAGCCTCTTCTTTTGCAAGGTCGAACATTTTTATGGTTTCCGTAGAAAGATAAAGCTGCTGGCTGCTTGTCGGGGAGCTGACTTTGGGAAGATTGTTAATCATCGACATAACAGCGTCCTGAAAAGCGGGTTTGTGCATGCCCAGAGCGTTTGCGTAGTCCTGAGCGATTCCGTCTTTCTCCTCCATCATCGCCAGAACAATATGCACCGGCTCCATCTGGGTATTTTGGAACTCGGACATAAGTTCCTGCGCTTTTGCCATAATATTCTGGGTATAATCCGTCAATCTGTTAAAATCAATCATTTGAAACCTCATTTCGTTTCTTTATATTTTCATTTTAAGGAGTTTTTTTCAAAAATCAGAAAAATTAATGATTAATTAATTTTTTTAAGTGCACTTTGTACACGTATTGATTTTTTCAAAAAAACTTGATAAAATGTATTTTACAAATCCCGCTTGGGGAACAAACCTGTTTAAATAACGTCTTTACAGAATATAAACATTGGAAACGGAAAAGCAATTTGAAGATTTATTGTTAAAATTTATTACAAACTAGCAATTTTTTCAAAGAGCAAGTGTTTATATATATGTGAAGGTTATGAAAAGTTTATTGTGTGAAAGGAAAGTATAAATGCTAGAAAGAATTACAGAGTTCGTACAGGCATTCCTGATGGGTTTTTACGAAGCAGCACCGGTTTATGTAACAGTTGAAACTAAAGACTATTACAATAACTAGTTTTGTTGGAGAAGGAAAAAGATTTTTCAAAAACCGGATTTTTGTCCGGTTTTTTTGTTTTCAGAATATAATATAATTGAGATTGCACCTCTGAAATAAATTCAGGGCGGCAGATTGATTAATAAAGTATTAACGGAGAGAAATTATGAATAAATTATGGGAAAAATACGCAAGCGTGCTGGTTGACTACTCTACAAAGGTCAAAAAAGGCGATTTGGTAATAATTCGCGCGACAAGCCACGAAGCGCAGCCTCTTGTGAAAGAAATTTACAAACAAGTTCTTTTGAAAGGCGCAAATCCCGTTGTTAAAACGGCAATGGAGGGGCTTGCGGAAACTTTTATCAAATACGCAAGCGACGAACAGCTTGAATACATTGACCCGATGACCGAAATTGAGTACGAAAAGGCGGATGTATTGATTTCTATCGGCGCGCCGACCAATACAAAGTCAATGGCAAAGGCTGATTCAAAAAAAATGGGCAAACGCTCGGCTGCAACAAGAGAACTCTCCAACAAAATGCTACAACGCTCTGCAGAAGGCTCTTTAAAATGGGTTATTGCTGATTTTCCAACAAATGCGCTCGCTCAGGAAGCAAAAATGTCGCTCGAAGAATACACAGAATTTTTGATTAACGCCTGCTATTTGAATTTGGACAACCCGGTTGAAAAATGGCAGCAAATCGACAAAGAACAGCAAAGATTGGCTGATTATTTGAACAAAACAACAAAACTCCGCATAATCGGTGAAGAAACAGACATAACTTTTGACACAACAGGCAGAAAATGGCTAAACTGCTCAGGCCAATGCAACTTCCCTGACGGCGAAATCTACACTTCACCCGTCGAAGACAGCGCAAACGGCACGATTTACTTCGATTTTCCGCAGATTTACAGAGGAAACGAAGCCCACAAAGTCAGAGTACGCCTTGAAAACGGAAAAGTCGTCGAAGCCAGCGCCGAAAAAGGCGAAGATTACTTCCTTGATATGATTAATCAGGACGAGGGCGCAAGATTCGTCGGCGAAATCGCAATCGGCACGAACAACATGATTCAGGAAATCACCGGCAACATCCTTTTTGATGAAAAAATCGGAGGCGCAATCCACATGGCGCTCGGAGCTTCTTACCCCGAAGCCGGCGGAAAAAATCAATCAGGATTGCACTGGGATTTGATTAAAAACATGAAAAACGGCTCGGAAATTTACGCTGACGACGTTTTAATTTACAAAGACGGAAAGTTTGTAATATAAATTTACAAAAAAGATAGCAAAATTTTTCATTCAGGCACTTTCTTTCTATCATAAGCGAGAAGAGGTGAGAAGAATGAAAGTTAATTTTGCATCAAATATCGTTTGCCCAATTTCCGGCAATTTTCAGGCGAAAACGGTTTGCACCCTCAAAAACCGCGCTGATTTTGAGAAAACGGCGGATTTGAGCAGCATTGATTGCCTAAAGTCTTATTCATGCATAAATTTCAGGGCGGCAAAATCGTCACAACTGCCAGTTAATATTATCCGCAAAAAAGAAGTACCTGACGGGTGGGTCGGCGTTTACAACAAAAATGAATTAAAAAGCAAACTCTCTGAAAATAAAAATGTAATTTTGATGAATGACATAAAATTTGAAGAAGATGAGTGCTGGCAGCCAATCGGCTCTGAGGAAAATCCTTTTAAAGGGAAACTCGACGGTAACGGGCACAAGATTTCAAACCTCTCAATTCACAAGGAAAAAGCTTACTGCGTAGGCTTTTTCGGTAGCACAGACAATGCAGAAATAAAAAATCTTATTTTTGAAAAAGTAAATATAGACACAATAAATTCAACAAATGTCGGTGCTATTGCCGGACGGATTGACAACAATTCCCAAATAACTAACTGTAATGTTTCAGGAAACATTTGCGGATATTCGGTAATAGGCGGAATTTGCGGCGGAAACCGTTATTTTTCTTCAGTAAAAAATTGCATAGTGAATGCAGAAGTGTCAGGAATCGAAACGGTAGGAGGAATTTGCGCAGAAAATTTCGCCAATTCTCTCATTAAAAATTGCGAAATCAACGGAAAAGTATATGGCGACATGGAAATAGGCGGGATTGCAGGAGTTAATATCATGGACTCCACAATAAAAAATTGTTCGTCAAATTGCAAAATTAATGGCAGCAAAATGGTCGGTGGACTCGCCGCAGTTAACACACATCACTCAAAAATTGAAAACTGCAAAACCTCCTACGAGCACAATTCTCCGAAGAGGGAAACAGGAACGTTTGTAGGGGAAAACAGCGCAGACTCCATTGTTCAGTACAATGCTGCGGTATCAAACAACACAAAAATCGAATATACCCAGTTAATCGGGCGTCAGCTTTAATCACAGTGAGATAAAAAACGACATTTAAGCCTTTTAGCGTTCGAAAAATATATCGCAAGGCTTTTCTTTGTTGTAATATAACAGGGCAGAATTTTTAATGAGGAAAAAGATGTCTGAACATAAAGAATGGATTGAAAAAGACATAAAATACGTCTGGCACCCCGACACCCAGATGAAAGAATATGAAAACTCGGAGCCGATTTTGATTGAAAAGGGCAAGGGAATTTACGTCTGGGACGATAAAGGCAACAAATACATCGACGCAGTAGCCTCCTGGTGGGTAAATACGCTCGGACACTCGAATGAAAGGCTAAATAAGGCGCTTTTTGAGCAAGCAGAAAAAATAGAGCACATTTTGCTTGCCGGTTTTACGCACAAACCGGCAATTGAGCTTGCACAAAGGCTTGTAGAACTCGCCGGAGCGCCTTTTTCAAAGGTTTTTTATTCGGATAACGGCTCGACCGCAGTAGAAGTTGCGCTGAAAATGGCCTACCAGTACTGGTATCAGTCAGGGCGCCCTGAAAAGAAGAAATTCGTTGCAATGACTGATTCTTACCACGGAGATACGCTCGGTTCGGTTTCTGTGGGCGGAATTGCGCTTTATAAAAAGGTTTTTGAACCGCTGGTTTTTGAAACAATTGAGGTTCCCGCGCCGTATTGTTACAGGTGCCCCGAAGGGTGCGAAAAAGGGGAATGCGCGATTGATTGCATTGAATATGTCGAAAAAACCTTTAAAAATCACCACAACGAAATAGCCGCAATGATTGTCGAGCCGCTTATTCAAGGCGCAGCCGGAATGAGGATGTATCCGCCCGAATATCTCGCAAAAATCCGCGAATTGTGCGACAAATATGATATTTTGATGATTGATGATGAGGTAGCAATGGGCTTCGGGCGTACGGGCAAGTGTTTTGCGTTTGAACATGCCGGCATAAAGCCCGATATTTTCTGTGTTGCAAAAGGAATAACCGCAGGCTATATCCCGCTTGCTGCAACGATTACGACAGATAAGATTTACAACGCTTTTTACGATGATTATGCAAAAGCAAAAGCTTTTTACCATGGCCACAGCTTCACAGGGAACCCTCTGGCGTGCGCGGTTGCGGTTGAAAACTTAAAAATTCTGGAAGAAGAAAAAATTATCGAAAAATTGCCTGAAAAATGCGAATATTTCAAAAAATCAATGCAAAAATTCAAAGATTTGAAACATGCCGGCGATGTGCGCCATCTCGGGATGATAGGGGCAATTGAGCTTGTAAAAAACAAAGAAACAAAAGAACCGTATTCATTTTCAGAGCGAATGGGGCACCGGGTTTATCTTGAAGCGTTAAAACTCGGCGCGATTTTGCGTCCAATAGGCAATGTGATTTATTTTATCCCGCCATATGTGATTACGAATGAGCAAATCGACGCTCTGACGCAGATTGCGTATGAGGCAATAAAAATTGCGACTGAAAACTAAAAAAACGCCTCTTTTTGAGGCGTTCTTTTTAATCATTTCTGTTAAGGTTTTTCATATCCAGTTTTAGCCAGTTTCCGCGCTCGGGATTTACAAATTCCGCCAGATGCACAAGCTCATGGCATTCAGTATTGTTATCAATAAAGAATCTATTGTCGCACATTACCTGAAAATGATAAGTTTTTTGCATTTTATCGAGTTCATATGAGTTGAAAGACTGGGTCAGGTGCTGGGTAATCCACTCTGCAACACCGATTCCGTAGTTTTTTTGCGCTGCCTGATTTATAGCTTTTGCGAGTGTACCGGTTATTATCATGCCGTTGCTGCCTTCTGTTTTCTTTATGATTCCCAGTCTGGCAAGCGCAAGGCAGTATTTGTCAATTGCATTTCTTCTTGCAATGTTATATTGAGGGCGCTCTTCATCTTTAACCTTTATTGTAAAATAGTTTTCATCTTCATATTGAACCTCAAATTTCTGAGAATCAAGAAGAAGCTGTTTTAAATGTTCTGTTTTTACATTTTTTTCGTAGGTTGTTGACTCTGTCATAGTAAATTCTGCTTTGTGACAGGCTTTTATTTCATCAATAAGCTCATCATTAAAACCCATTGCCCTGCAAAAGTTTTCAATAACAGCCGGAGCGGAAGCGCCTGCACGGGAAACCTTCTGCAAGCTCAAACTCTGGCTCAAATAGCTGCTGCCCGATGATTTTACAATAACTTTATCTTTATCGACTACTTCAATATTTGAGATTCCGCAGCCGCCGCCGGTTATGCAGGCTGTATAATATTTTCCCTCTTTAAGCATTCCCAGTTCGTTAAGGCGCTTTGTCATTGCAAGGCCGGTTCCCATTGCATCCTGAAGCACCTTAAATTTCATATCCGGAGCAACTTCTATGCCTTTTTCAACAAGACGTTCCTTAAAATTGCTGAAATCCAAATCTTTTAGCGGCTTGTTATCCGCATTTCTGTGATTTGGCAGATAAAACGCAAAATCTTTTGAAGTATAACTCGGAATGAAAATTGCAACATTTTTCAGTGCGTTTTCTTCTGGCGCATAACCCTTTTCTTTTACGGTTTTTTTGTTGTCTTTCTGTATTCTTCCAATTTTTTTGATTATCTGGTTTATAAAATCTTCACTGTTCTGAAATTTGCTTTTTCCCAAATCGTTTACTGTTGTATTTTCCCTATAAAACGCTTCATCTTTTGGTGTAGAAGCATAATATATTTTACATGACCCCTCTCTTTGTGAACCTCCAATATCAAATGTAATATTGCTTCTGAATGTCTGATTTTTTGCCGCAAAAACCTGCGGGCGCATGTTAACCTGCATTTTTTCTCCTTTTTACAAGACTCTCTCTTCTCTGGTTTTATTTGTGATTTTTACATCATAATTTATCAATTTTAAATACTTTCTAAACAAGGAATCATAAGATTCAGGAATTACTTCAAATTTATCTCTAATCATTGCCGGGATTTTTATGTTTTCCGAGTCTTTCAATAAATATTTATCAGACATTAGTATTGTATAATCCTTATTCGGGTCAATAGGAGCAAATTTTCTGGTTGCCTTATCCCTTATTTTTATAGCATCTTTATATGAAGCCGCAGAATTTCCTTTATTAATTTCTTTTACCAAACTTCTGTTAATCTGAATATCAGACCACTGAATAAGGGCGTTTCTTGTTCTTGATTTCAGGTTATTTTGAACATTTTCCAGCACCAGCTCAAACAGTTCGGCTCCGTTAATTCTCCCTATCCGAACCTGTGAAAGGTTTTCGCTTACCCCGTCGAACATTTTCATAAGGTCAATGTTATTGAAAGTGCTCCGTTTTTCATTGCTTTTCAATCCGTTCCTAAAAATCGTCGAAGGAATTCCGACTGCGTCGATTTCGGGATATTTCAGCCTCACAGAGCGTTTTATTGCGCTGGTAATGTAATTTGCGAGAATATTATTCGAATATCTTATTGAATCGTCAAGAACGAGCTCTTCAGCTTTCCCGCTATTGTCTTTAAAATACACCAGAGGCACAAGATCGGCTTTAATATTGACATTCACAAACTCCTGCAGCCGCGCATCTTTTCGGGCAATCGGTTCATACTTTTCAGTTTCGTATTTTCTTGCCCTGATTTCAGAAAGTTTCCCTTTATCGTCAAATTTTATCTGAATTCCACGCATAAATTTATTGCCCTGACCGTGTGACAATATAAGTGTGCTGCCTTTTAAAACTTCAAATTCTTTATGGTCATGACCGTTGATAATGAGGTTAATTTCAGGAATTTTTTCAGCCAGCAGCCCCGAAATCTTGTTGCCGGTATGCGCCATAACAATCACCACGCCGTCGGGATTTTTTTCTTTGAATTTTGAAACATTGTACCTTACGACTCTCACGGTTTTTCGCAAATCCCGCTCCTCCAGGTAAGCATCATTTTTATTTGAGTTGTCATAAAATTTCGTCTTTTTTAACAATCCGGGATTGTAATAATTCATGCTCGGAATTGTAACCCCCAGAACCATTACTTTGTTAATTTTGTCGGGATTTTTGCTGTCAGGTATATCATAAACTTTATATGTGCCAATATTGGTGTTTTCTCTTATCAATGTGTCAGCAAGCGGAGAATGGGTTCTGTCAATGTTCGTGAGAATAGTGCTAATCGGCGCCCGCTCGAATTTTTTGAAAAGCCACTCGTCACCCCCGTCAAAGCAATGATTCCCGGGCGTATAAACAGCGTCAAATCTGTTTTTTATCCCTGCAGCTGTTTTTGCCGTATAAACCATTTTAGTCAAAAAATTGTATTGAATATCGCCATTGGAAAATTCAGGGTTTGTTAAAAAGCCTTTTTTGCTCGGATTCATGAAAAAATCGCCCGCTATGGCAAATAAGTTCAAAGTGCTTTTTTCCGAAGCTTTTTCAAACAAATCCCGCTTATTCATTTGAATTGCTTTCATCATTTGGGGCATGCTTAAAATATCCCCGTGATTATCCGCAGTTGAAACAATATTCAGCTGCGCTGATTTAAAAGAAATATTATTTTTTATACCTGACACCTGCATATTCTCTCTCGCTTTCGTATTTAGTTATAAAACGCTCAATCCCTTTTTTTGACACTTTTACAGGCAAATCTTAATATTCTTTTACAATGCAGTTTATGAAGTTTTGTTAAGAAAAATATACTTTTTATATAAAAAAGAGGCAATTTTTATTTCTTGAAATTGTTTATATAAGTACGAGAGATATTAAGAGAAAAAAGAGAACAGCCAACCACAGGAGGAACCAATGTCAAGAGTACTTATTTCAATGCCCGAAAAATTTTTGGAAGAAATCGACACAGTAGCAGGAAATGAAAACCGTTCCAGAAGCGAACTGATTAGAGAAGCGCTCAGAACATACATCCATCGCAATAAAGTCAGAGAAAACACACTTGCAGCTAAAAATGCAGCTATTCTCGAGGCATTACTGGACTAACGTCAAAATTTGACGAACTAATGGGGATTTCAGAAAAACTAGACTAAAGGCTTTGAGGCAATACTGACTGATGGGGAAGATTTATAAAAAAGCGGCATAATTGTGCCGCTTTTTATCGTTGTGAAGAAAAGATTGGACAAAATATCTATTTATACTTCTCCTTTTGAGGGATAAATTTCTAAACCGGCGCGTTTAAAATCAGAAAAAAGGAGAAAATTATGGAGCTTAAAGAAAAAGCGGCTGATTTTACGCTAAAAGGAATAAACAAAGACGGCGATGAGTTTGAATTTACGCTTTCAAACTATGCGGGCAAGCCGGTTGTATTATTTTTCTACCCTGGCGATTTCGGGAGCAAATGCACGCTGGAAGCACAGGATTTCAGCGACCATTTTGCAAATCTTTCCGATGTTGTTGAAGTTGTAGGGATTAGCATGGATGATTTGGATTCGCACAGAGAATTTATTAAAAAATACGATTTAAAAATCCCGCTTCTTTCCGACCCTGACGCATTTGCCGTAAAATCATACGGAATCTGCGAAGCAACCGATTTGGAGCACAAGGAATTTATCCGCTCAACATTTTTAATCGACAAAGAAGGCAAAATCGCCGCAATGTGGAAAGATGTAAACGTAAACGGCCACGCTGAAGACGTCCTAATGGAGCTAAAAGGCTGCGAATAAGCCTACATTCTTTCAGGAGCGCTCACAGCAAGGATTCTGAGAGCGTTTTCAATAACGATTGACACGGATTTCACCAGAGCGAGGCGCGCTGCGGTAAGTTCACGGTCATCTGAAAGCACTCTTGAGAATGTATAGAACTGGTGGAACGCACCGGCCAATTCCTGAAGATATTTGCAGAGCATATAAGGCGCTCTGTGATTTGCAGCCGCCAGAATCAGCGGTTTGAACTCTTCAAGCTTGAGAACGAGTTTTTTAGCCGAAGCTGTAGATTTTTCATCATCAACAGCCCACAACGCGTCAAGATTTGCATTCATTATTGCGTTTTTAAGCTCATTTTCCGTGAAAAGAGCGGGTTTTGAGGCTTTTGTTTCAACGTCAATTCTTTCCGAAGTTGCATTTCTGAAAATTGAACATGCGCGCGCATGAGCGTATTGAACATAAAATACAGGGTTTTCATCCGTGTTGGATTTTGCCAGCTCAATATCGAAATCCAGCGTTGTATTAATATCACGGATAATCATCCAGTATCTTGTTGCGTCAACGCCCACTTCATCAATCAAATCTTCAAGCGTAACCATATTTTTACGCTTGCCCATGCGGGTTTGTTCACCGTTTATGACAAGATTCACCAGCTGACCGAGCAAAACCTCAAGTTTTTCGGGATTATGCCCAAGAGCCTCAATAGAAGCCTTCATTCTCGGCACATAACCGTGGTGATCTGCGCCCCAAATGTTTATTAAGCGGTCAAAACCGCGTTCAAATTTGTCAAAATGATATGCAATATCCGCGGTCAAATAAGTATTTGAGCCGTCGGATTTTTTAAGAACTCTGTCCTGATCATCGCCGTAATTTGAGGATTTGAACCACAGAGCGCCGTCTTTTTCAAACAAAAGTCCTTTTTCCTGCAATTTTTTAACGCAATCTTCAACTTTGCCTGATTTATGCAAATCCAGCTCCGAATAAAACGTATCAAAATGAGTATTGAATTTTTTCAAAAGCTCTTTTTGCAATTCAAGCATGTGGAGGCGCGCATAGTCGGATAGAACCTTTAATTGTTCATCAGAAAGCTCTTTTGTTAAAGATTTTGCAAATTCCGGTTCGTCTTTAACAAAGGATTTTGCGAGCGGAATCAAATAATCGCCCGGATAGTAGCTTTTTCTTTCAATTTCGTCAGCAGGGAAGTCGATTTTCTCGCCCAGCTCCTGCAAAACCCTGATATGCAGGGATTTGCCCAGATTTTTAATTTGATTTCCGGCATCGTTTATATAAAATTCCTGAGAAACATCATATCCGGCAAATTTGAGCAAATTAGCCAGCGCACTGCCCATAGCAGCCCATCTGCCGTGCCCGATGTGAAAAGGGCCGGTCGGATTTGCCGAAACGTATTCCAGAAGAACTTTTTCGCCGTGACCTGAATCATTTGAGCCAAATTCCTGTTTCTCGTTCAAAATTTCTGCAATTGTCGCGTTGAGGAAGCTTTTACCGAGCTTGAAATTTATAAAACCCGCAACAGTATTGACCTCAACATCGTTTTCTTTGATTTCTTGTGCAATATTTTGCGCAATCACTGCAGGCGGGAGCTTCGCAAACCGCGCAAAAGAAGACACATTGACCGCAAAATCGCCAAATTCTTCATTTTTCGGGGTTTCCGCGTTCAGCGTAAATTTATCGTCCGGGGTCATCTGACCGAGATTGTTGTTTTTTATTGCGGATTTTACCGCTTTTTCCGTTATATCTGTAATAAATTGTTTTAGCATAGTGATAAAATTATATCTAAAATATAAAAAATGTTAAATATTGCAGCTGCGCGCCTCAAAAAGGCGTTTTTCAGCCGCTAATGCCCGCAATGACCGCACTGATGTCCGCCATCGTGATGGTGTTCGCCGTGGTGATGAGAGCAGTTAGCGCTTTTTACCTGCGCAAGCGAGCCGTTTAAAAATACTTCAACAGCTTCATCCGCAGAGCCCTGAACACCCGCATAAAGCTCAATTCCATAGTTATCAAGCGCAGAAACGGCACATCCGCCAATTCCGCCGCAAATAAGCACCTGCGCGCCCGCATTTTTTAACACATCCGCAATTGCAGCATGCCCGCTGCCCTCGGTGCTGATGATTTCGGAATTAACGACCCTGTTATCCTCAATTTCATAAAGTTTTAGGGCTTCTGTGTGTCCGAAATGTTGAAAAATCTGCCCGTCTGCGTAAGTAACAGCAATTTTCATGAAAATTCTCCTTATTTAATACACGTTATGACAATTTTACGACTTCAATGTGCCAAAATCAATTTCGTTTCTTTATATTCTGTTACAAACTAACAAAAAATCTTTTTTACGACTTTAATATAGAAAAGACTGTCCGAGAAAAGTTCGTGCTAAGGAACGAAGTGACGTGAACGAACTTTTTGAGTGACGCCTTGAAAAGGTGAGCCTTGGGCGGTTCGCACTCTGCCGAACAAAACGATTAAGTATCGTTTTGTGAGAGGTAAGAATCGACTAAGGCGACACTAGATTAGACTATATGGAAAACAGACATTAATATGAGAATTTTACCGGTTAAATTACACTCTTTCGCGTTTTCTGGCAGGCGTGAAGACAGAAACACAACCTCCCAGCTCGCAAAAAACAATGATTATGCGCTCACCGAGAACAATCAGCAAAGAATAGAAAAGGCAATTGAAAATCTCGGCAAAGAAAAAGGCGAAAATAACATAAAATTTCTGCTGAATACCGCAGAAAATCTCCAATACGGCACAAATATATCAAACAGCGCAAAACCAAGACATGACTGGAAATTGCAGCTCAAAAAGGCCGCGCAAAGCTCACTGGCTGTTTCTGACCCGATATTAAAAGAAAAATTCGCAAATGAAATCAACCGCGTTTTCGATACGCAAAAACCGCTCACAGAAGATGAAAAAGCAATACTGGAATCTAAAAGTTTTTTGCTCAAACACATTAACAAAGCCGAATTAGATGGGGAAAAGAACACAAATATAAAAAATATTGAAAAAAACCTTGAACATTTTATAGCTTCATCAGAAATCCCGCTTAAACAAAAAAGATACATACTAAATCGCTTTGAATATCTGCTAAGCCCCGATTACCGGATAAATCCGCAGCTAGAGGACAAAAGAACCGTTGTTCTTGCCGAGCTGCTCAACGATATTGTTGTAAATACCGGCTCAAAAATACCCAACACAAAAGCCATTAACCAGAAAAGCCACGGAATGTGCGCTGCAATTTCCATTGCAAGAAAGCTAATGTCCTACGAATACAAAAAAGATTACGTGGATACCGTACTTTCAGAGCTTGATGACAACAACACAATGATGGTTTACGACATTGCGGACATAGGTTCGGGCAAAAAAGTGCCTGTCGCAAAAACCGACATCAATTTTATCGACGCAATGAACAAAGGGTACAGAATAGTTGACGCTTCAACGATTCAGTGGATGAATATTGCTGATATGACCGGCGTAAACAACAAACCCGGCCGAATTTATTCGGGATTTGACCCCGAAAATATGGGAACTTTTCAGGATGCTCACTATTTAGCACCGTTTGCAGATGAAAATTTGCAATCAAAACAGAGCTATTATCAGGCTTTAATTACAGCAAAGGACAAAATCGATTCCGCAAAAACAGCCAAACTGGAGCGTGAACTGAGTGAAAAAGAGCGCCTCCAAAGACGCGAATCGGACTTAAAAATGGTGCAGGAGCTGGACAAAAGCCTTTTGCAGGAACTAAAATCCGCAATTCCGTCACTTACCCTGCAACAAGCAGCCCAACTCAAATCAAATCTTCTTTCACTTGAGGTAAAACTCTCCTCACAAATAGACAAAATCAAGGATGATACGAAAAAATATCATTTTCTGCCGAACGAAGAAGATATTGTCAAAAAACAGAAAATTAAAGACTTCCTGTTGCTTAAATCCCCGCAAAAAGTTGATAAAGACGCTCTGGAAAAGCACATCAGCAGCATAAAAGACATAATTGAAATGTCAAAATCGATTTCTGAGAGAATCAAGCCCGAGTCAACAATGGCTCAAAAAATCAGAAATGACAGAAAACTCTTTGAAGCTGCGGCAGCATACAGAACAAGCTTGATTTTCGGCTTATACGACAGGGATTTGAGAACAGACTCGATGATTCACTACAATATCCCCGATTCGGAAACAATCCTCGCGCAGAATATCAGCCAAACCGCAGAATACATAAGAAAAACCTCGGACGAAAGGTTCATAAACCATTTCAGCAGAACATTTAACATTGAACCTGAAAAAGAAACGGTTCTAAAACTGCTTTCTGACCTTGAAAATACGGTTAATCAGGCTTTGACCTCACAGATGGATCAGCTTTATCATTTTCTCGGGCTCAACAGTCGAACAGCTGATTTGCTTGCGCAGGTTAAAGCGCTAAAATCCGCAATCGAGCAAAAAGACAATAACGAGCTTAAAAACACAGCCATAGGGCTCGGAATCAAGCCCGACAAAGCAAAAGTACTCGAAAAACTTGCAGAATATGAAGAAATTTTGTCAAATAACCCGACGCAGGAAGAATATACAGAAATATTCAACAAACTGGGCAACAAAAGCCAGCTTCAGACCTTTGCAGATACGTACGAAATAGTTTCCGAAGAGCTTGAAAATGCTGATGAAGAAACAGAATCACAAATTATAGAAAATCTGAACAAAGCCCACAATTTGCCCGAAAATGTCCCAATTCAAGACTCGAAAAACGCACTTTATAAAACCGCACAGCTTTTTAACCAGATTTCGGGAAACATTTCGATGATACGGGATGTTATGACAATAGAAGACGAAAACGGCAGGCTTCTCAACACCGCAAACCCGAACGCCCTCATCACAGCGGCAATGGAAAAAGAGGGCCGGATTTTGAGAGGCGATGATCTGGCAAAACTATATTCACGCTACAGCGCCATTGATAAAATTCGTTCTCAGGATGAATTTTCGTCAAGACAGGGCAAAATTTCCGACCCAGCATTGTATAAATATACAGAGCCTGAGAAAGAAACCATCAAAAAAATCAAAAAATCGCTCAATGCAATGGCCGCAGATACAAATCGCGAGCTGGTTTCCATCTTCCGTGAAATAAAAAACCCGCTGGAAGAAGCGGCAAGACAGGATGGAATTGATTCAGGGAATTACTGGGCAATGCCTGAAGCAAAGTCGGGGCTTTATTCAGCGCAGCAGGCTAAAATTTTGCAGCAATTGACGGGAAAACCCTATCAAATAACCGAAGATTTAGAAAAAGGCTTTAAATCAATCAAAAATACCCCCAACTCCGGAATCACAGGAACTAACGTGTTCCATGACCAGCCCGGCGGACATGCTATGTACGTAGCCGAGATTTCTAACCACAACGGCAAAGAAATAATTTATCATGACAATTCCTGGGGTGCGTCAGAGCACGAAAATATCTGGGTTGACTCGGAAGGCTTGACCAGAACGGATTACAGCGACAACAGGGGCGGAAAACTCGGCTATATCACCAACAACAAATGGCAAAACGGAAATTATATTAACAATATTGCAAATTCAAGCGGAAAATTCCGTCCCGAGCATGTTGCATCAAAACAAATTAACAAGCTTAAAAACGAAACCCCGTACGATTTTCCGATGCTCAGAGATTTTATAATCCCCGGCGTGCCCAACAGCAAAGCAAACGACCTCGCTGCGGCAATAAAAGACACAATATTTATGCCGGATACGATTTTTATTGATGACTTTGAAAAACTCGCCCAAAATATGACAGTCGGACAGGTTAAAGCCGCAAAAACTGCCGGCAAAACAGCGATTGACCATTATTATAAAGAAATAAGACTTATAGACGACAGACTTGAGGTGACGCCTTTCAATAAAGGTGTCACCTCAAAGCAAGCCTATGATAGGCTTGCCGATAATGACATTTTAAAGGTCGTTTTTGAAAAAGCAGCTTTTGAAAAAAGTTATGATTTCAGCTCAAAATGGAAAGAACTCGCAAAAATCAATTCAGTAAAAGAGCTTGAGCCCTTAAAAGCCGAACAGAAGAAATCAGCAAGAGAGAATTTTGAATATGCGTTCGCAAAAGGCCCGAAAATTCTCTACGCATACGCACTTAACAAGAACAAAAACCATTTGCTGAAAATTCTCAACACCGTGCTTGAGCAAAATAATATAAAAGTTACGGAAAAGCAGCAATTTGATATAGTTCAGAAAACCGCAATGTACGAAAAAGGTGAAATAACGCAGTTTGACGGAAGCCTGAAAACCACAATCGGCTTTATGGTTGACAAGGTTCTGGCACAATTTGACAAAACGCTCCCCTCCTCGCCGCAAACACAAAAAGCAAGAGAACAACTCAGAACAGAGCTTACTAAAGACCTTTCAAACGGGCTGTATTTCAACCTCCATGACCTTGAAAAGGACACAGATTTGCAGGTTGCAATAAAAAATTACATTGACCGCAAATACAACCCCGAAACCGATGAAGAATTTGTAGAAATTTACAAAAAACTCCAGAATATGACGACAGAAGAGTTCAGAAAAGAAACCGCCGACGCCTCAGATGAAGATATGGCGCTCAAAAACATCAGCGGGTATGAGATTTTGCAAAAATACACTTCAATGAACGAGCCAATCCGCAATCTGGTTTCAAATCTTGTTTTCCAGAAACATCTTCTCGGCGCAATTAATCTTTCTGAAACTGAAACATCCTACAAATACAAAAAACTGCAAAAGAAAGTATCAGGCGCAACCTACGTAAAAGGCCGTACTTATGACGATTTGTACCGGACGTTTAACCTTTCGCTGCAATCTCTTACTTACAAAAGAATGTTCAATAAAAACAAAGCCGATGCCTACAGAAAATACGGTGCATTCCCCGCATATCCGTACATCGACATACTGGACAATACAATGTTAAAAGCCAAGCTTGAGCAGGTTGAAAATATTGTTCACCAGAGCCTCGACAGCATAAAAAGCGGAAAAATTAACCTTTTTGCCTACGAACAAACCGAAAAGGCAGAAAATTTCCTCGACAGCCTGCCCGAAAACAAGAAACTGACCACTGTTCAGCGTGAAATCCTGAATACAATCGCAGGTGAATTCGTTAGCGCAAACTATGATGACCAGAATATTGCGCGTTCCGTAAATTCTGCGCAGCAGTTTTTGGGACTTCCCGCAGACGCCACTGTAAAAGAGTTTAAGGCGGCATTTGAGCCCTGGAGAACAGAAATTACTGCGATAAAAAATCTCAGCTCGACCAAAGATATACAGGATTCAATAAAAGTCGAATCCATGTCGCTTAAAGAAAAAATGAACATACTTGTTGACACGGATATCCCCAAAAGATTCAGGGGAACGGTGAAAAATGCCCTGAACGACTGGATAAATGAAGAAATCAAAGGCGCAGGCGCTTTTTATGACAAATTGCTTGAAAAACGCATTATTGAATCAAAAATATCGCAAAACAGCACAAATAATCTGACCGACAAAGCAAAAACAGCCTTTATTGACAAGCTCGGCCTGCAAATTCAAAAGCTCAAAAATGCACTTACCGCGCAAAGATACAATGCAATTTCAACAAACATGCACTACGTAAATATGCTCAATTCTATGCTTGAGGTTGCAAATGAATTTCTTGATGCGGAAAACCAGCAGATTTTCTCCGAAAAAATAACCGAAATTTCAAGAAGAACCGAAAAGCTTACGAAAGATGAAATTGCCGCAGCCGTGCTCAATGAGCTTCAACCGCTGACAAGCACCAAAAATCCCGAAAAAAGCAGAAATTTCAATTCACTTGTGAAAAATCTCCATAATCTGAACAGAGAGCTTGCTGCAAAGCAGGGTTTTGAAGCATGTGTGAAAAATGCACAGGAAAAATTGAACTTTGGTGTTGAAAAATTCATAACAGATTACATAAACCCCGAAGCACAGGAAGCGCTCAGAATGAAAATCGCCGAATATGTTCAAAAAGAGCTCACAACCTCGAAAAAAGCCGAATTTAACAGCGACAGGGCGGACGAGTTGTACCGGATTTTTGAAGAAAAATACAAAAAATATCATCTTGTGAATTATCCGATGGAAATTTTGGACAGATTTGCAGAATTGAGCGCAAAAGACAGCGAAATAGAAACAGCGCCGACACCTATCGTCAAAAATCGCCTGATTACCGAAAGAGAAATGAACAAAAACTATCTTGATACAACACTCAGCATTGCGGCGCTCATTGATATACAAGAACAGCTTATGGAGGCTGAAAACCTCGGAAATGCCTCGTTTGCAGCTTCAAAATTCAAAAACTATGACATTCCTATGCTTATAAATACTGCAACAGGCATGAGTGCAACGATGTCCGACGATGAAGCGGTGGATTACATGGTCAGGGCGCTCATTCTTAAAAATGACAACCGAACTGCGCAGCTCTTTGTTGAAAAACTCGGGCTCACTGAAAAATTCCTTAAAATTGAAGAAAAAATGCTTGATGTAGAAGCGCACAAAAAGAATATTAGAAAAATCGGAAACATTCTCAAGGTTACAAACCTTCAAAATAACGCTATCAAGGCCGAAATGGAGAAATTCAACGAAGGTTTTGATGATGCGCAGAATTACGAAGAAATAATTGAAACCGCCAAACAGAACCTCCGCAAAAAAACAGAAAAACTCGCACGCAAAAAGAATATTGAGCTGGTTATTGACACGCTGGAGGAAGCCAAAAAGATGATACGTGAAAATCCCGACATTCCAAAATCATTAGTCATCAATCAGGCACTTAATTCTGCGCTTTCTTACGTCGGCGAAGCAACAAACAACGATTTGACAAAACTCCAAACCGATTTGAGGAATTTATCAATCATTTACGACCTGATTCAAAGCCTTGATATCCCTGAATATTCACCGGCCCAAAAATATAGGGAAGAAATTGATAAAAAATATACGCAGATAATAAACTATAATGAAGAAATTCTCTCAAAAGCAGCCCGAACTTCAGATATAGTCAAGCTAACAAACGATATATAAACTTCTTTTTACAAATCTTATATTTGTAATAAAATGAAAAATAAAAAAGGGGAATATGAAAAAAGTATTATCAGCTAAAGAAGCAATCAACTTAATAGAAGACGGCTCCTCAATTATGATAGGCGGTTTTTTAAGCTGCGGCGCACCTGATGAACTTATTGACGAGATGGTTGCCCAAAATATTAAAAATTTGACGATGATTTCCAATGACACTTCATTCCCCGAAGCTGACAAGGGAAAACTCATCGTAAACAAGCAAATTAAAAAAATAATCACCTCTCACATCGGCACAAATCCTGAAACCGGCAAACAAATGCACACAGGCGAGCTGGAAGTCGAACTCATTCCGATGGGCACGCTTATTGAAAAAATAAGAGCAAAAGGAACCGGATTGGGCGGTTTTCTCACCCCCACAGGCGTCGGAACCGTTATTGGAGAGGGAAAAAGAACAATGGAGGTTGACGGACAAAAATTTATCTTTGAAAAACCTCTTGGTGCCGATTATGCGATTATTTACGGCACAAAAGTTGATAAACACGGAAATGTAGCTTATTATGGCACTACACGCAACTTGAACACCATTATGGCAACCGCCGCAGAAACGGTAATTGTTCAGGCGGATGAAATGGTTGATACTCTTGACCCTAATGAAGTAGTTGTCCCGGGGCTTTTTGTTGATTATGTTGTGGTCCGCAAGGAGAACAAATGACACTCACCTTAAAAACGCTGACAAAAGAAGAAATAAGACGAATAGTCGCTTCAAGAGCCGCAAAAGAGTTTAAAGACGGCGATATTGTTACGCTCGGAATCGGGCTCCCCACGGCTGTTGCAAATTACGTTCCGGAGGGGATAAATGTTATTTTTCAATCCGAAAACGGGCTGCTGGGAGTAGGAAAAAACCAGTCAGGGCCGATTTTTGACCCCAGAGTAACAAATGCAGGCGGCGGGCTTGTTGAAATTGCCGAAGGAGCCTGTTTTTACGACTCGCAAATGGCTTTTACAATGATGAGGGGCGGACATATTGACGCCACTGTGCTCGGAGCATTGCAGGTGGACGAAGAGGGCAGCCTCGCAAGCTGGATGATTCCCGGAAAGATGGTTCCGGGGATGGGCGGTTCAATGGATTTGGTCGTCGGGGCGAAAAAAGTTATCATTGCGATGGAGCACCTTTCCAAAGGCCAGATTAAAATCGTGAAAAAGTGCAATTTGCCGCTCACAGCCTACAAAGAGGTAAACACAATCATCACAGAACGCTGCGTTTTTGATTTTACGCCGCAGGGAATGGTTCTTGCGGAAATAAATCCGCTCTTTTCCGTAGACGACATCAGAGCAAGCGTTACGGCCGATTTTATTGTTCCGTCGAACTTAGCTGAAATGGAAATTTAATAAAATAAGGGAATTTTGCAAAATGAATATCACCGGAACGCAAATCTCACCGGCTTTTAAGCAAAAACTAATCATTGACCCCAAAATTTACCGCTTTGCGCAGGGACATGAAGTCAAGGAGCTCGAAAACCTGAAACGCAGGTACCAGAACAACAAAATTGACGGAAATTTGCAAGTTGCATTGTTCAGAAAAGCAAGAATTTATGACGCAATGGTAAAAGAAAACGGATATCAGGTTGAAGCAATCAAAAATTCCGAAGAAAAGTCCGTTTCGGCAAGAGAAATTATAGATTATTTAAGGCAAAAGCTTACACCAAAAAAGAGGGGGAACTAAATCCCCCTTTTTTGTTACTTAACAAGCTCTTTAACGAAATTAGGCAGTGCAAAACGTGCAAGATGGTAATCTTTGTTATAGATTTTGCATTGTTTTGCGATTTTTTCCGCTCTTTGTTCGTCAATATACGAAAGCGGCTTCACTTTCTCAGAGCAGAAGCACCATGACCAGTATCCGCCAGGATATGAGGGAATCGGGCCGGTAAAAGTATCCACAATCGGGAACACTTTTCTCAAAAGCGGGTACATTTTCTTCATTTCGGCCTGATTTATGAACGGGGATTCTGACTGTGCGGCCATAATTCCGCCATCTTTGAGGGCTTCTTTTACGTTCGTGTAGAATTCTTCCGTAAATAACCCCTCACCGGGGCCCATCGGGTCGGTTGAATCAATAAGAATAATGTCATATTCGTTCTTTTTGTCCTTGATGAACTCAATTGCGTCCTCAATTTTCACGTCAACTTTCGGATTGTCGAGCTCGCAGCCGATAGTCGGGAGGTATTTTTTGCAAGCCTCAACAACCATACCGTCAATCTCGCACAAAACGACCTTTTTAACCGTATCATGCTTCAAAACTTCTCTTATTGTGCCTCCGTCGCCGCCGCCGATAACCAGAACGGACTCAGGATTCGGATGATTCATCATCGGAATGTGAGAAATCATCTCGTGGTAATAAAATTCATCGCGTTCGGTCGTCATCATCAGCCCGTCCAGCGTCAAAACGCGCCCCATCGATTCTGTATCGAAAATATCGACTTTCTGGAACTCTGATTGTCCGCTAAAAAGGGTTTCTTTAACCGTCATGCAGCAGCCGAAACCATCTTTGCTGAGTTCGCAATATTTCATATCTAGCATTAATATTTCCTCATTAAACTGTTATTTTTTCATATTGTAGCTTATTCCGGCATCTTTCATGCGTTTCAAAGCTTCTTTTATCTCCTCAACCGGCCTTGTCAACGCAATACGGAAGAAACCTTCGCCGCATTTTCCGTATCCGTTTCCGGGCGGAACCACAACATGAGCTTTTTCCAGCATAACCGTAACAAATTCCTCAGAAGTAAACCCTTCAGGAACCGGCAGCCAGAGGTAAAAAGTAGCTTTAGACGGCTCAACATTCCAGCCGAGCTCTTTTAAGCCTGCTTCCATAACTTCTTTGCGTTCTTTGTACATTTTGTTGAGATTTTCAATCTGTTCATGCGGTGCGTGATAAGCTTCAATCGCAGCTTCTTGAATTGCCTTGAAAGTACCGGAATCAATATTGTTTTTAATAGTTCCGAGCGCTTTTACGGCCTGTGCGTTACCGCAGACAAATCCGACCCTCCAGCCGGTCATGTTGTAGGATTTTGAGTGGGAATAAAACTCGATTGCGCAATCCATTGCGCCCTCAACTTCCAGTACTGACGGGGCTTTGTAGCCATCGTAGGTCATTTCTGAATAAGCCATGTCAGAACAAAGCAAAATGTCGTATTTTTTACAGAAATCAACCGCTTTTTTGAAGAATTCCTTGTCCGCAACGGCCGCAGTGGGGTTGTTGGGGTAATTAAGGAACATCAATTTTGATTTTTTTGCAACTTCTTCAGGAATTGCGTCAAAATCAGGCAAAAAGCCGTTTTCTGCTTTCAAAGGCATTGAATAAGGCGTGCCGCCGGCGAAGATTGTTGCGTTTTTGTAAACAGGATACCCCGGATCAGGCACGAGTGTGTAATCCCCTTCGTCAACAAATGCAAAAAACACATGTGCAATGGCTTCTTTTGAGCCGATATTGGCAAGCATTTCGGTATCAGGGTTCAATTCAACGCCAAAACGCTCTTTCATCCATTCGCAGGACGCTTTTCTAAAATCAGCCGTGCCGTTATAAGGCGGATAGTCGTGATTTTTCGGGTTGTCAATAGCTTTATGCATCGCTTCGACAACGGACGGAATCGTAGGCGTATCAGGGTCGCCTATTCCCAGAGAAATAATCTGGTGCCCTTTTGCCTTTGCCTCGGCGATTTTTCTGTCGATTTCCGCAAACAAATAAGGCGGAATTTTATCTAATCTTTGTGATTGTTTCATATTTTTCTCCTTTAATTAAGGTTACTGTTCACATTTTTTCTTAGGAAAGCACATCGGCAGGCAAATCAGCGCACAAATCAATGCGGAAAGCCCCCAGAATGCAAGCGCACCGTTCCAGCCGAATTTGTCAACAACAAATCCGGTTCCAAGCCCTGAAAGCATTGCACCGACATAGCCAAATGTTCCAGTAAAGCCTGTAACCGCCGAAGCAACTTTCTTGGAGCTGGATTCAATAGCACAAACACCGCCGATAAGCATTTGAGGGCCGTATGTGAAGAACCCTGAAAAACCAATCAGCAAAATGTCGATTATACTGGAACCGTTGATTTTTAAAACGTCAATCATGCTTTTTCCGGTCAAAGCAAAGAACGCATTGTCAATAAAGTTCGGGCCGGTGCCGTTAAAATAAAGTCCGGTCATACAAAAAATTACGCCGAGCAGGAAAATTACATTAATCGGGGCTCTTGCGCCTTTAAAAATTTTGTCAGATATCAAACCTGCTGAAATTGTGCCGAAAAATCCGAACAAAGGCAGGCATGCCAGCTTCATTGAAGCGAGTTCGAGCGTGTTTTTCTTTGCTTCAACAAGATATTTGATAATCCAGTCTTCGGTGCCGAATCTGATTACATAAACAAACACATAAGCCAGAGCCAGAGCCCAGACAGCCTTGTTTGTCAAAACATTTTTCACAAGAATCTGAATATAAGAAAGCCCGTCATCTTCCGCATCGACTTTTGCAGCTTCTTTTGCCCTTTCGGGCTCTCTGTATTCTTCAACATCGGGAAGTCCGATGGATTGGGGCTTATCTCTTAATCTGTTAAACATCCAAAGCGCAACAAGGATAGCAAGTGTGCCGGGAATGTAAAAAGCAGCCTGCCAGCCGAATTTTGCAATAACAAAACCGGATAAAATTACCGCCAAAAACGTGCCGGTCTGGTGAGATGTTGACCACATTGCCCATTTTGTCGCTCTTTCAGAGTTAGAAAACCAGTATGTAAGGCTTTTTGCAACAGGCGGGAAGCCCATTGACTGGAACCAGCCGTTACATCCCCAGAAAAACGCCAAAACCCAGAGCAAAATCGTAGCTGACGGCATTCCGAAGAATGTAAATTTGCCAGGAGTGAATACAAAAAAGCTCAACGCAAAGCAAATGTTAGCCAGACCGGCTAAAATCAGCCCCGTAGGCAAAAATTTGCGCACATCCGAACGGTCAGCAATCATTCCGTTCACGAACTTTCCTATTGCATAAGTAAAATACAACGAGCTGCCGATAACGCCCAGCTCAAGGTTTGAATAGCCCAATTCCGTACTCATTGAGGGCAAAGCAGCCGCAATATTCTTTTTACACAAATAAAACATCGCATATCCAATAAAGCAGGAATAAAACATCCTCAATCTGAAATGCGCGTAAGTTTTTTTGATTTGCTCTTCGTCTTTTATTGGTTCCGAAGCGGGCGGTTCTTTAAAAAATCCTAAAATTCCCATAATTCTCAACTCTCTTTTTACTCTGAATAAGAAAATTATCCCAAAAAAGTCAGACAAATTAAATAAAATATGATATTTGTTACAAAAAACAACATTCAATCCTGCTGGGAATAGTCAATATCAAGTTTAAGCAGAATTTTTTCCAATGGAACCTCCAAACCCCGCGCATATTTTATTAGGGTCGAAATTTTTGTGTCAACCAGTCCGTTCTCAATGCGGCTTACCGTCGCTGTAGTCAAATCGTTTTCGTAGGCAAAATGATTCAGCGAGATGCCTTTTTTCTCTCTTAAGATTTTGAGATAACGTCCGAGTTTTTTCGTAAGAGCCTTATCATTTTGTTCCATAGACGTAATTATATGTAATATTTTATTTCACATATTACATAAATGTAACAACGTAATTTCCGTTTAGGCTTTTTCGTAAAGATTATTAATACAAAAAACCGCCCTCATAAGAGCGGTCTTTTTACTAAATTTTTATTAGATTTGAATTACTGCTGCTCCAGCGCCATTTTTTCTTTGAGCATTTCGGCGGATTCCTCGTATCCGGCCCTGCCCATCAGCGCGTAGGTATAATTTTTTGCCTGTTCAACACCCGGCTGGTTAAATGTATTTATATTATAGAGCGCGCCTGCGATAGCGGTTTGAACCTCCAGCATATAAATCAGCTGCCCGAGGTGATATGCATCAGCTTTTTGGAGCGTAATTGTAACATTCGGACGCTGATAGTCAATCAATGCAACCTTTGTGGATTCTGCTTCTGCATTCAGAAGTTCATTTATCGTTTTTCCGCCAAGATATCCGACTCCGGTATATTCAAAAATTTTCGGAATCTCCAGAGTTGTATCAAATTCTTTAATTCTAATGAAATTAATCACTTTATCGTTGGGGCCTTCGTTATAAAGCTGAATCTGGGAGTGCTGGTCAGTTACGCCGAGCGCTTTTATGGGCGTTTGGCCTACATTTACATCGTTTCCGTCCAAATCTTTGTTTTTGCCCAAACTTTCCGCCCAAAGCTGCACATACCAGTCGGAAATGTACTTCAATTTGCTTGAATACGGCATCATAACCGAAAGGTTTTTACCTTTTTGCGTATCCATCAAATAATGAATCAACGCGTTTTGTGCAGCAATATTATGACGAATATCAGTGTTTTTCAGCGCCAAATCCATATCCTTAACGCCCTGCATGAGCTCCTCAATGTCAATTCCGACAAGAGCAAACGGCAAAAGCCCGACAGCCGAGAAAACTGAGAACCTTCCGCCGACATCATCGGGAACAACAAAGGTTTTATACCCCTCTTCGTTGGAAATCTGGCGCAGAATGCCGACATTTTTGTCCGTAGTGGCGACAATATTTCTTACATAATCATCGCCGAGCTCTTTTTCAAGCCTGTCTTTGACAATCATGAACTGTGCCATTGTTTCGGCAGTTGAGCCGGATTTTGTAATGACATTTACGAGCGTTCTTTTCAAATCGAGGAAATCAAGCAGCCCGTTGAACTGGTCGGGGTCGATATTGTCCAGAAAATAAATTTTCGGCAATCCGTTTCGCTGTTCTTCCGAAAGCTGGTTCCAGTATGGCTTCAAAAGCGCTTCACAAACGGCCATGCCGCCCAGAGCCGACCCGCCGATGCCAAGCACAAGGATATTATCAAAACGCCCCTGAACCATAGCCGCATACTCTTTAACGAGCCAGACAGTTTCTTCATTATACCCCAGATTCATCCACTGGAGCCATTGTCCGGGCTTGTCTTTTCTGGAATTCAGGTCATTTATTATATGTGAAATCTTTTCTGCAAAATTATCAAATTCCTGCTCAAGATTCAGGCCGTTTTCTTCACCTATAACGTGCGCAGTAACGTTCTTGCAGTTAAATTCCAGCATGTTTAGTGTGTCTCCTCTTATTTTTTTAATTAATATGCAATATCGCTATCTTATATCTATTTTACTTGCTGACATTAAAAATAACAGTCTTTTTAAAAAAATTTAATCTTTAAAATCACATTAGCAGGAGGATTTTAGCCAAAAACTGGGCAAAAAGTGAATTATTTACACTTAATATTTCTTAACAGAATAGTATGATTTTGGCAATTATCGAAATCCGAATGTTTTTATAAAAATAAGGTTAGTTATAAATTGGAGTTTAGTTATGTTAGGTTATGACAATTACGCAACACGTTTTGAAAGCATTATGTCCCCAATCGGCATCACAAATGCTAACTACAACGCAGGAGGCTATCCCGGCGGCAGATATGGCGCCGGCTCAGCTTACGGCTATGCCGGAAGCTACGGAATGCCCGGAATGGTCGTTGATCCTTTGATGAATCAAAGAACCGTTGATGGAGTAATTGCCAAAGACGAACACAGAAGCAACTATTACGGCAGACCGATTGCAAAACACATTAAAGATGACAATGCGCCGATGGTTTTGGGCATTTTAGGAACTACTCTCGGAACAATTGCACTGGCTATTGCGGCTAAAAAGTTCAAAGGGCTCAAAAAACCTAAACCCACCCCTAATCCTACCCCGAATCCTACCCCGAATCCGGCACCCGCACCGGCTCCGACCCCGACTCCCACGCCGGCACCAACGCCCACCCCAACACCGGCGCCAACACCCACGCCCGCTCCGGCACCCACGCCTGCGCCCGTACCGGCACCGACTCCGGCTCCGGCTCCGGTTCCCACGCCTGCGCCAACTCCGGTTCCAGCACCGACTCCGGCGGCTATAAACGCAAGAACAACTACAAACAGCAGTTTGATTAGTCCATATACAACCTATGCACAAACAGGAAGAACATCTCAGCCTTTTGTTAAGCCGGTTCAGCCTGTAAGTTACGAAAATGCGGTTGCTCAGCAGGTTGCGGAAGATTTAGCTAAGTTTGGCGAACAAAAATCGTTGATTGCTCCTTATACAGCTTACGCAAAAACGGGTAAAGCTTCACAGCCGTTCGTAAAACAGGTAAAACCGTTGAGCGCTGAAGAGGTTATTGCGCAGGAAGTCGCTGAAAACCTTGCAAAAGGCAATAAAGAATCGTTAATTGCGCCTTTTACAAAAACAGGTAAGATTCAAACACCGATTAAACCTGTTCAACCCGAAGTAATTGATGATTTTGCACAGTATTTTGCGAAACTTCCCGTCGCAGAACAGCAGAAAATCTATGCTGAAATTGCAGCAACAGGGCAGTTGAGAAGCCTTGACCGAATCGCAAATCCAAACGGAGTTTTTACAAAACTCCCGGAGTTCAAACCTCAAGCTTAATAAACAATTTTCTATAAACTAAAACCTAACCAATTCCCCGCTGTCAATGCAGCGGGATTTTTTTGTGCAATTTGTGAGCTCATTTTTAAAAATTTCCAGCCGGTTAGCTTCTAAGGGAAATAAGTTCAGCACGACGGGGCGCTTTTTGTCACCCTGAGCTTGTTTGACTACTTTTTCCAAAATCTTTGATTTTGTGAAAAATGTCCGGTTTCCCGCAGGGTCGCAAGGACGTGCAAATCACGCTTTTTGCTCCCTGAAATCGCATGCTTTTTTCAAGCATGCCAGAAGAAAAAACCAATAAAAAACCCGGCCTATGTACATGACCGGGTAAATAGCTGGATCGTGTCTGGGTAATTAATTGTTATATATTATTTATACAGCATTTAACATCCCTTGGATACTACCCAGGTGTACTATATTGTAAAAAATACCCCATCCGGAGTAAATTTATAATACCGTTCTCTGGAAAAAAGCGCCTATTTCTTTTTCACTGAAAGTTTTCAAAATCGGGCGGCCATGCGGGCATGTGTAAGGTTTTTCAGTGGTTTTCCATTTTTTAATCAATTCTTCCATCTGCCACATGTTGAGCTCTGCGCCGGCTTTTACGGCTGCTTTGCAGGACATTGTAACGAGCATTTTTTCTTCAATATTGTTAATATCGCCCGACAAATTATCCAAAATATCCGCCAGAATGTCCTTAACCTTAACATGCGCAATAACCTGGGGCACTTTTTTAAAGATAATCTCAGTATCAGACAACTTTTGAACCTCATAACCGAACTGCCCGAGTTTTTCAGCATGCTCCTCAAGCAAAGCTCCCTCTGAGGGCTCAACATGCAGCACATCAGATATCAAAAGCAGCTGGGAGGGGATTTTGTCCTTTAAATTCTTCGTCAACTGCTCAAAAATATATCGTTCATCCGCAATATGCTGGTCAACAATATTCAAATTTCCGTCTTCTTCAAAAATAATGTAAGTATTTGCATACTGCCCGATAATATTGAAATTAACGACATCAGGAGAGGCAGGAATTGTCAGCTCAATTTTCTTTTGAGCTTCCGGTTCGTTTTTTTGCGGGCTGAATTGTTCTGAATTTGCAGCAGCAAGGTTTTGGGCAGCTTCATTTGAAACAAAAACAACATCTTCTTCCTCATCTTTTGCCGGACGGAAGAAATTCGGGCGCTGAACAGAATTCAGTTTAGCCGGAGCTGCTTCAACAGGCGGCGCAGCAGGCTCCGAAGGCATAAAGAAACTCTCCTGAGTTATTGCCGGAGCTGTATTGTACGCTTTCAGCGCGTCATGAATGGACGAAATTACAAAATTGAAAATCTGGTTCGGATTTTTGTATCTGACCTCTTTTTTCGTGGGGTGAACGTTCACATCAACATCCGTATTGGGCAAATCAAGATTCAGGCACACAAACGGATATTTCCCCGACGGCAGGAGGTTTTTGTACGCAATATCAATAGCTTTTAAAAGAACAGGGCATTTTACAACGCGATTGTTCACAAAAACGTACATCGCTTTTTTGGACGCACGGGTAAAATTGGGCGTAGAACAGAACCCGAACGAATGCAAATGCGAAAGTGTGTCGGTTTTGTTGATTTCTTTGAGCTCCGGAGCGATGGAATTTGAATAAATTTCGGTCAAAGCGCAGAGCAAATCCCCGCTGCCGGTCGTATGGACAGAAGTTTTTGAATCATTTCTCAAAGTGACGGAAACTTCGGGATGGGCGATTGCAATGCTCTGGAGAATTTCCGCAATATAAGAAAGCTCAACTCTGGGGCTTTTCAGGAACTTCTGGCGGACAGGCGTGTTGTAAAAAAGGTTTTTGACCTCCATTGTTGTGCCCGTTGCGCAGCCGCATTCAGATTTTTTCACGTTTGATTCTTCGCATTCGACCTTTGTGCCGAGTTCGTTTGCCGGAGTTCTCGATGTGCAGGTGACTTTTGCGATTGAGATGATACTTGCGAGCGCTTCCCCCCTAAATCCGAGCGAATTTATGTTAAAAAGGTCTTCGCCGGTTTCGATTTTGCTCGTTGCGTGTTTTGAGAAAGCAAGTTCAATATCGTCCGGCTCAATCCCGCAGCCATTGTCGGAAACGCGGATATCAAGGCAATCGTTTGAAACTTCGACCTCGATTTTGTCCGCGCCGGCGTCGATAGAGTTTTCCACAAGCTCTTTTACCACGGAAGCCGGACGCTCAATGACCTCGCCCGCCGCAATCTGGTTAATCAGGTGCCTTGAGAGCTGTTTTATTCGTTTTGGTTTATTATTTTTGTCCATATCTCTTCCTGTAACAATATTTTATTACAGATTGGCGGTGAAAATTACTAATTGAGAATAAAACGTTACATTTTCGTCATTTCGGAGCGCTGGCGGCAAAACAACAAAAAACGAACCCCTTTTTGAGGTTCGTTTTCAGGATTTCAAGTTTTATTTACGCGAAATTACGCAAGAACTTCAACTTCTTCGCTTACAGCGTTTCTGTTAGCAGAAGAAACAACAGCAGAAGCAGTTGCAGTCATTTCAAGAAGCGAATTGAGCTTGTTGACGCAAGAACCTACGCCGACAGCGGAAGCGCCGGCCGCAAAAGCCAGTGCAACAGTGGTCGGAGTGAGCCCTGAAGCGGTCATAACAGGGATTTCTACGTTTCTTGCGAGTTCAATCGTGTTAGCAATAGAAACCTGAGCTGTTTCGAGGAGTCCTCTTGCGCCGTTTGATTGCGCTTCGACAGTTGCTGCGCCTTCTGTCTGGATAAGGTCAATATTCATTTCTTCAAGCGCTTTTGCAAGTGCAATCTGTTCGCCGATTTCGATGTGGCCGGGAACTGTTACGCAGGTGAACACTTTTGATTTGCCGATGAGTTTCATCGTTTCTGTAACGATGTCGAGAATTTCGATAGCGGACATTCTCATGCCTTTTTTGTAAAGTGCGTCAAAGTTTCCGATTTCGATAGCGTCAGCACCGGCTTTTACCGCCATAGCAAGGTCTTCGGGAACGATTGAAGATACAAAAACAGGCAAAGATGTGTTTTCTTTGGCGATATTGATGATTTCTTCGCTTGCTGAAACGTCAACAGCGCTTGCGCCGGCTTTTTCAGCTGCGAGAACTACGTTTTTAACGTTTTCAGCGTCGAAATTATCAATTCCTGCGATGATTTTTACCGCTCTTTTTTCTTCTAAATGTTTTTTGAATAAATCAATTCTTTTCATGTTTTACCTCTTTATTATTCCTTAGTTTCGTCTGTATTTTCGCTCAACCCGCCGAGAATGCTCTGCTGAACCGAATTATTTTCCGCCCCGGCCTCTTTTGGCAGGTCACAATCTATCTTATCATCATCAGAATCGGGGTCAACAATTTTGTTCACCGTGCAAACCATATCGCCATCGCCCAGATTTTGGATTCTGACGCCTGTTGCGGGTCTGCCCTGACGTGAAATGCAGTCGGCTTTGATTCTGGTGACTACGCCGTTTTGCGTTACAACCATGATTTCGTCTTTTTCTTCAACAATTGTCAGCGCAACAAGTCTGGACTGCGAGGATTTGAATTTAGTAGCAATCAAACCGAGTCCGCCCCTGTTTTGAGTTCTGAAATCAGAGAGTTTCGAGCGTTTTCCGAATCCGTCCGAGGTCACAACGAGCAAATCAGCGTCATAATTTCTCGGAACAATGTCACAGCCTATAATTTTGTCTGCTGAGCGCAATTTCATTGAATTTACGCCTCTTGCGCTTCTTCCGAGCGGTCTTAAATCCGCAATCGGGAATCTGATTGCCATACCGCAGCTGGTTCCGATGATTACTTCGTCGTTGTCCTGAGCCTGTTTAACCCAGCAGAGTGTATCGCCCTCTTCAAGTCCGATTGCGATAATTCCGTTTCTTCTGATGTTTTCAAAGTTGTCCAGCGCAATTCTCTTGATATAACCCTTTTGCGTAAGCATAATCAGGTTGGAAACCGATTTGAAATCGCTTACCGGCACAACAGCAGTAATCTGTTCGTCCTGTTCAAGCGGCAAAACGTTGATAATCGGCAAACCTTTTGCCTGTCTTCCGCCCTCCGGGAAGTCGTAAACGTTCAAACTGTAGACCGTTCCCTTTGAAGAGAAGAAAAGCACCTTGTCATGCATCATTGCGGTGAAGAACTGTTCAACATCGTCGTCTTCTTTGGTTTTTATGCCGCCTTTGCCGCGTGTTGCACGGTTCTGGCGTTCAAAAGTATCGAGCGAAATACGTTTCAAATAGCCCTGACGCGTGATAAACACAGCCATCGGGAGGTTTGGCGTCAAATCTTCGATAGTCATTTCATCGACTTCAGGAATGATTTGCGTACGTCTGTCATCACCGTATTTTTCCTTGTCTTCAAGGAGTTCTTCCTTGATAATATTCAGAACTTTCTGTCTGTCGGCAAGAATAGCCTCATATTCGGCAATTTTCTTTTTGAGTTCTTCGTATTCCTGCTTAATTTTGTCCTGTTCCAATCCGGTCAAGCGTCTTAATTGCATTTCAAGGATTGCATTCGCCTGATCAGCATCAAGCCCGAATCTGGACATCAGGCCGTTTCTTGCTTCGTCAGTTGTTTTGGACTTTTTGATAAGTTCAATAACTTCATCAAGGCTGCCCAGCGCAATCATCAAACCTGCTAAGATATGAGCACGGATTTTCGCTTTTTTCAGGAAGAAAATCGTTCTTCTTGTAACAATTTCGACCCTGTGTTCAACAAATTCGTTCAAAACCTCGTAAAGATTCATCAATCTGGGCTGTTTTCCGACCAGAGCGAGCATATTCACGCCAAAAGTGGTGTGAAGCTGGGTAAATTTGAACAGATTGTTTTTAACAACTTCGGGTTTTGCGTCGCGTTTTAGCTCAATAACGATTCTCATGCCCTCTCTGTCAGATTCATCGCGAATATCGGAAATTCCCTCAATCCTTTTATCACGAACAAGCTCTGCAATCTTTTCAATAAGCTGAGCTTTGTTGACCTGATAAGGGATTTCGGTAATAACGATAGCGGTTCTGGATTGACGACCCGCCCCGCCGGCAATTTCTTCAAAAGCCGATACAGCGCGCATTTTGATTGAGCCGCGTCCGGTCATGTAAGCCTGTTTTATGTCAGAAAGCCCGACAATCGTCGCCGCAGTCGGGAAATCAGGCCCTTTTATGTGCTCCATAAGCCCTTCAACGGTAATATCAGGGTTGTCAATCAGAGCAATCGTTCCATCCACGACCTCGCAAAGGTTGTGAGGCGGAATATTCGTCGCCATACCTACCGCAATCCCTGAAACGCCGTTCAAAAGCAGCATTGGGAGCCTTACGGGCAGAACTGAGGGTTCTTCAAGCGAACCGTCGAAGTTCGGCGTAAAATCAACCGTTTCACAATCAATATCAGCGAGCATGGATTGCGTAATTTTGTGCATTCTTGCTTCTGTGTAACGCATTGCAGCCGCAGAGTCGCCGTCAACGGAACCAAAGTTTCCGTGGCCGTCGATTGTCTGATATCTTGTTGAAAAATCCTGCGCCATTCTGACCAGAGATTCATAAACCGCAGTATCGCCGTGAGGGTGGTACTTACCGAGCACTTCACCGACGATTCTGGCGCTTTTTTTGAACGGTTTGTCAGGAGCCATCCCGAGTTCGTTCATTGCGAAAAGAATACGTCTGTGAACCGGCTTCAAACCGTCACGAACATCCGGAAGAGCGCGCCCGACGATTACCGACATTGCATAGTCGATGTAGGAGCGCTTCATTTCTTCTCTTATATTTACCTGTACTATTTTTCCATCTTCAAAAAAGTTTTTCTGGCTCAATTCTCCACCCCTAATTCTCTTTTCTATATACAAAATTGTAACATAAACACTGAATGGTGCAAATATTTCACAATAAAAAGCCTCCCGTTAAGGAGGTTTTTTATAAACAGGGGGAACTGTTTGCTGTATGAATAAGTGTATGAAAAATGCGGTTTTATGAAGCGAAATAATCGCTGATTTTCTTTTCTTTTTTGTTTTTGAAGATATTTATTATAGATTTTAAAATCGGTCGGTTTAATTCCTCGAGCTCCTGACGCAGAGCGGCTTTTTTGATGAGGAGTTTGTTGTATTTAACGTTCACAGCCTCTGAGACTTCAAGTTTTGGCTGGAGGGTCAGCAATTCCGTGTTTAATTTAAGAATTGACTGCCTGATTTCAATTACTCGTTTGTTACTCATAATTTTACGGGTTCCTTAGATATAATATTAGACGATTGTTTTCAACTTAAAGCCGGTTTTAGGATGTTTTTGAACCGACCTCATAATAATAATCAAATTTTTTAATATGAGAATCCACCAAAAAGCCCAAAATTTCTTATAATTTGTAAAAAAATATTAAATTTAAGTATAATTTACAACTCAAATCAAAAGTTGTATAATAAATACCCTAAGCCCGTCAGGGCGTGTGTTAATAAAATAGTTGAAAGCATTCAAAACGTTTTAATGGATATTTTTAATAAAATAAAAGACTTTGTTCGGCAGGTTAACGAAATAGAATACAGCATTTCCACCAACAAAAAGGAATTTCTGGAGGTTTATGAACGAAATCTGGCGCTTGAGCAGGAAATATTAGAAAGGACACAGGAGCTCGACCAGGCAAATAAGGCTTTTTTGACCTTAAAACATGTTTGGGAGCTAATGAATTCATCGCAGCCGCTGGCTTCTGTTCTCGACAAGCTGGTTAACTCGCTCCACGGCGAAATGGGTTACATCAACAGCACAATTTTAAAGCTGAATGAAGATGAAAACGGCTTTTTCTTCAATATTAAAGCGTTTTCAATGAGCCCTATATTAAAAGCCCTTCAGGCGCATGCCGGAGGCGATTTTGAAAATTACCGTCTGAGGTACGATGAAGCCTCGCCCATCGCAAGATGCCTCAAAGAGCACAAAATACTTTACACAAAAGAATATTTAGAGGTAATTAACAACCTGCTGATTGATATTGACGCTGAAAAAATACAACAGATTAACAAACTCGGCGTGAGCAAATTTCTTATCATAATACCTCTGTTTCAAAATCAAAATCCGTTCGGGGTTATGATGGTATTTTCGCCCAGAGAAGGCGTAACTGACAAAGAATTGAATTTTTTAAGCCTTTTTGCCAATCAGGTAGAAATGGCAATAACTATCGCCAACCTTTTTGAAACAATGAAAAAAGAAGCTGTCACGGATTCTTTGACAGAGCTGTACAACAGGCGCTATTTCACGGAAGAATTGAAAAAAGAAGCAGACCGTGCAAGACGTTTAAACCAGCCTTTCACTATAATAAGCCTGGATTTGGATTATTTGAAAAAAATAAATGATACATACGGGCATATGGCCGGAGATATTGCAATCAAAGCGATTGCTGACGTTATGAAGAAGAATGCGCGCTCAATTGATATTCCTGCGAGGCTCGGAGGAGAAGAATTCAGCATTTTGCTTCCCGGTATTGACTCAAACGGCGGAATGGTTGCAGCTGAGCGTATCAGAGCGGCAATCGAGAACGAAGAAGTGCCCCAAATCGGCAAAATCACCGCAAGTATCGGCGTAGGAACCTATCCGGAGCATTCTATGAACATTGATGAGCTGGTCGAAATGACAGATCAGGCAATGTATCGCTCGAAAATCAACGGAAGAAACCGCGTAACCATTGCAAAACAAAATGAAGAAGAAAGCTGGCAGGAAGTTGCCTACGGCGCGTTTATGGATATTTTAAACAAGCGCAGAATCCCTGTTCCCGAAGAATTAACCAGAGAATTGACCTCAAAACTTGATGTTGTCCATGAAAACTCGAGACAGGCAAAAGAATCGCTTTATTCAATCGTAGATATGATTTCAAAATCATACAATCCGTCAATTTCTAGCGGCACAACAAAATCAAAAATTTCACTCGCAATAAAACTTGCAAAAAAACTGGAAATATCAAAAGAAGACATCGACAGGCTGAAAATAGCAATGCTTTTGTACGATATCGGCAATATTATGATTCCGGAAGAGATTTTCAACAAAACTTCTCCGCTTACCCCCGATGAAAAGCAAAAAATTCACGAACATCCGATTATTGCGGCAAGAGAAATCCTCCAGCCGATAAGCTCAATAACCGATATTATCCCGATAATCGAAAATCACCACGAAAACTGGGACGGAACGGGTTATCCAAACCAAAAATCAGGCGCCCAGATTCCGATTTCGTCGCAGATTATCCTGCTTATTGACGCTTACACGGCTATGTCACAGGACAGACCTTACAGAAAAGCGATGTCAACCGAAAAAATCATTGACATTATCACCCGCGAATCGGGCAAAAAATGGAACGAGAAAGTTGTAGAAGAGTTTGTGGGGCTTTTGAATGAGCTTGTCAGATAGAATTGATAATATCATTACCAGACTCTACCAATGGTGCACAACTTACAAAGGCGAACCGCTTTTAAAGGACATGACAAAGCAGAGAAACACAAAATTCGACGCTTTTATCGACAGTCACGTGACTTCGCCGCTTTCTTTTACGATTTTTGAGCTTTCTGACAAAGGCGAGCTCCAAATCGACAGCAGGCAGCGGGTTCTGGAGAGCGAAGCGGCTTTTTTCCTCTTTGTCAACCCGAAAACAGGCTGGATTTTTGCTGTAAAAAACAATCTTGAAAATCAGCGAAAACTCTTGTGCGGCGAGGCGATTCAAAATTTTAAGATAAAAATAGCCGATTAAAAACTTCCATGTTATAATTTATATCCGGATGAAAAAGACATTAATAACATTAATACTGGGATTTACGACAATAATGCCCGTTTTAGGCGAAACAGCGCTGCCGGAAAACAGGGTTTCATTGCCGACTGCAATGGAAATGGCCGTAAATGGCAACATCGGGCTTCAGGAGAAAAGAAAAAGCCTCGGAATCGCAAAATATCAGATAAAATCAGCAAACAAGCTTAAAAATCCTCAAATCCAATCCAACATTCTTACAGGAAAAATCTCAAACGCAAATTCCAGCCAGGTGGGGGTTATTTTACCGCTGGAAATCGCCAAAAGAGGCGCAAGAAAAGACGCTGCGATTGTAAACGCTTCCGCTGTTTCGCAGAGCGTGCAGCATTATGAGTTTGAGCTTAAATTAAGGATTAGAACCGCATATTTCAACCTTTTGCAGGCAAAATCCGAGCTGCAAATTATGGAAGAGCGAAAAGAGCTACTAGAAGAAATGCTCAGGCTTGCAAAAGAAAAGCCGCAGAGCTCGGAAAACTACAAAATCGAATTTCTTCAGGCTGATATGAGGCTGAAAAAGCAGCTAATCGCCATTAACAGGGCAAAAGCAAACGTAAAAACCGCCAGATACAATTTTAACAGGGTGCTAAACCTTGAAAATAATGACACTTTCTATGATTCGCTTGAAGATTCACTTTTTGACAAGTCATTTTTGAACGAAATTGAGGTGCCTTCTTACGATGAGGCTGAAAAAATGGCAATGGAGCACAGGCATGATTTACAGCTTGCAAAATTAAACATAGAAAAGAGCAAAAAAGAGCTGCAAGTTGCAAAAAGGAACAGAATTCCGGATGTATCGGTCGGAGGGGGGTATGCTTTTTCAATGGGCGACAAATCCGACGGCGAACATCTCACGGGTGCTTTTGTTGCCGTAGGAGCGGACATGCCCGTGCTCTACCGCTATACGCCCGAGATTGAAAGCGCAAAGCTTGCCATTGAGCAGACAGAACTTGATTACAAAGCGCGCGTAAACATTACTAAAAACACGCTGAAAACGAATTATGACAAGTTTTTGATAGCAAAAGAGAATGTTGAGCATTACAGCGACATTCTTGATGAATCAAAGGAGATTCTAAAGCTCGCAAAAGCCCGTTATCAGAAAGGGCAGGCTAATTTGATGAACCTGATTATAAACGAACACACACATCAGGAGTATCTGAATGAATATATCAACGCAGTCGGCGTTTATTACAACACTTATATTGCAATTTTGAAAGAAATGGGCGTTGATTCGGTCAGCGCGTTATGATTCTTTACAACAAGCGTAACTCTTTCACGGCAAAGGTCTTTCCAGAAATAAAAAACATTTTTTCCTGAGAAAAAAATATAATTAGACATTTGAATGTATTTAGTTCATAGTGTAGGGGTAGAAAATATAGGAAAAAACACATGAGTTACCAATTTGAAGACCAGCAGCTTACCTGCGCTGATTGCGGCAGAGAATTTACTTTCACGGCCGAAGATCAGGAATTTTACAGCGCAAAAGGATATTCTGCACCCAAAAGATGTCCGGAATGCAGAGCTGCCAGAAAAGCCCATTCCAGAGGCGGACACAGCCGCGGGGGGTACGGTCAAAGACAACAGTTTGAAGTTACATGCAGCAACTGCGGATGCCAGACAACGGTTCCGTTTGAGCCCAAAGGAGATAGACCGGTTTACTGCTCTGACTGCTACAAGAATATGCAGAATTAAGGCAGGCTCTGATGGCTAAAAATAACCAGAAAAAAGAAAAAGCTGAGCGTAACAAAGAAAACGCAAGAAAATACAAAAAGAGAACTAATTCACGTTTTGGTAAAAAAAGTGTATAAATAAATTCAAAATTTGTATGAAAAACTCCGGTGAAAATCGGAGTTTTTTTAATTATAAACCGCCCTGCAGACGGGATAACGGCTCTTTGCTATGCGCAGGCAGATATAACGCATTCGGATTGCCGATTCTGAACTTGAATCCGGGCACAGCAGGAAATTCTTCAGCCATGCCAATAATATTTATGTACCATTGCTTTGACTCGTTTTTAGAAATCAGTTTTATATTCCCGAGGCAGCCAGCCTCATCACTGCGGCGCTGGGCAATCTGAAGCAACCGTGTTCCAATGTCTTTAAAATACTCCAGCCCCTTTTTGGTATAAGGTGTTCCCGGCTTTGAGTAATTCCGCAAATTATCAACAAAAACATGGCTGGGATTACCCGCATTTTGGTGACAATCATAAGGATTCGGCGCAAGTTTTCTTATAGAAACATCTACTTCGCCGACAATTTCGCCGGTTTCGTTTTTTATCGCATAATTTTCCGTATTTCCGTCAATAAATTTTTTAAAAACATCCAGAAAACAATTCTGCCTGTCAGCAGCTTTCCGCACACGCACTTTTCCGATATAACCTTCAAGACAACTGCCTATATTTGTATATTTAAGCGTCTGTACCGGATTTCCCTTGAAAGATTGGCGAAAATTCAGAGGATTGGGCTGCAAAATCTGTGGATTGTAAGAAATTTTGTTAATCATATCAGGATTAATGCTGCTGATGAATCTAAATTGCCCAAACAAACTCAAGTATTTACACAACTTAACAAATCGAGCGTTTTATTGCGCACTGGGGGTCGAGAAGGTAAATTTTTCCGTCCTTTCCCCTGCCAAACTGTTCTTTTTTCAGGCTGCCATTCATGAGATTGACATCAATAAGCAAAAAACCTTTAGATTTAATATATTTGCACAAATCGAGGATTTCTTTCTCGGAAACATCGTCGACAGAGCACTTTTGCTCAACATAATAATGTAAAAACCTGCCTTTTCCGCTTTTTTCAATAGGTACATCAAAATCCTCCGGTTTTCTGTCTTCGGGAAAATGACTTCCCTCGCCAATTTTCAGAATTTTTCCGTCTTGCGTTTCAAAAACAAGCGCAAAACAGCCAAGGTCATATAGATTTTTAATTTTCATATTTGAAATTTCTTCGGGAAAGTACAAAAAATCCGTCATATAACCGCTCAAAGTAGCTTTGTCAAAGGCTTTGCGAAGAAAAATCTTTTCAAGCGCCGGATTTTGACTTTTAACAATCATCAAAAACAGCTCCTCCAGCTGCATCGGGCGGTTCAACTCTATAAGCGGAGGTTCACGGTCATTTACGGACTTTATAAAATTCCCGCTGAAATCAAAAGAATCATACTGCGCCTTAAAAGCCGCTTTCGGCTGTTTTTCGACGGGGGAAAACGGTCTTACGACCGGTTTTAAGTTGAGCGCACCTATTTTCATAGTTATTAAAGTCCCGTGAAAAAATTTTTTGCTATTAAAAAGCCCCGCAAAAGCAGGGCTTTTATTTTATTCGTTGATTGCGTCAAGACACTCGTCACAAACGGTTTTTCCGTCAGGCATTTCCCTGTATTTCCAGCATCTTTCGCATTTTTCGCCGTGAGCTTTTGTCACGTAGATTGTGTAATCGTCTTCTGTCAGCTCATTCAGCACGTTTTCAGGTGCTTTTTCAGCCAGAACAGCCTGAGAAGTGATGAAAATATTGCCAAGTTCGGATTCATATTTTTTCAAAAGCGCTTCGTCGCCGCCTTTTACGTAAACAGCAGCCTCAAGTGAGCTTCCGATGATTTTTTCCGCCCTCAACGGCTCAATCGCTTTTGAAACGATTTCTCTCAATTTAAGAATCTTCGTGAATTCCTCCTCAAGAGCCTCATTTTTCCATTCATTTTTCACTTCGGGCCAATCAGAAAGCAAAATACTTTCCAATCCGCATTTTTGGGCTTCGGGCGTGTTTTGCCAGATGTCTTCGGCCTGATGAGGCATAACAGGAACGAGAATTCTCGTCAAAGCCTGCGAAATCTCATAAAGCACGGTCTGGCAGGCGCGTCTTGAGAGGGATTTTTTGCCCGCCGTGTAGAGCCTGTCTTTTACAATGTCAAGATAGAACGAGCTGAGGTCAACTGCCGCAAAATTTTGCAGCTGCTGGAAGTATTTGTAAAATTCGTAATCCTCAAAGGCTTCCGTTACGTTTGAAATCAGGGTATTGAGCTTGTGGAGCGCAAATTTGTCAAGCGCTTTTAAATCCTTGTATTCAACGTAATCTTTTGCCGGGTCAAAGTCAAAAAGGTTGCCCAGCAGGAATCTTGAAGTGTTTCTTATTTTTTTGAAGATTTCAACGAGCTGTTTGATTGCGTTTTCGCCGATTTTTACGTCATTTCTGTAATCCACGGATGCAGCCCAGAGCCTCAAAACGTCAGCGCCGTAGACTTTTGTAACTTCCTGCGGAAGAACTACGTTTCCGAGCGATTTGCTCATTTTTCTGCCCTCGCCGTCAAGCACAAATCCGTGGGTGAGAACGGTTTTGTAAGGTGCTTTTCCGCTGGTCGCAACAGCCGTCAAAAGCGAAGACTGGAACCAGCCTCTGTGCTGGTCAGAGCCTTCCAGATACATCTCAACCGGCAAATGTCCGAGCTCCTCATGCCTTTTTTCAACAACAGCACGGTGCGTAATGCCCGAATCAAACCAAACATCCATAATATCGGTTTCTTTTTTGAAATGTTTTTTGCCGCATTTCGGGCAGACAAAATCCACGTCCAAAATCTCTTCTGCGCTGTGTTTTACCCATCCGTCAGAGGATTCTTTGTCGAACAAATCCGCTACTTTTTTGATTGTTTCGTCAGTAACTATAGCTTCGCCGCAATCCTCGCAATAAAAGACCGGAATCGGCACGCCCCACGCTCTCTGGCGGGAAATGCACCAGTCGCTTCTCAATGAAACCATGTTTGAGATTCTCTGTTCGCCTGAAGCGGGAATCCATTTTACTTTTTTGATTTCTTCGAGGGTTTCTTCACGGAATTTGTCAACTCTGACGAACCATTGAGGCGTTGCGCGGTAGATTACGGGGTTTTTGCAGCGCCAGCAGTGCGGATAGCTGTGGCTGATGTCAGCTTTTGACATCAAAGCACCCGCTTTTTCAAGATTTTCGATAACAATCGCATTTCCTTTGTAATAAGGCACGCCCTCCAAATCAGGAACCTCGCTTGTCCAGCAGCCTTTTGAATCCAGAGGTGAAAGAACCTCGATTCCGTATTTCTGGCAGACTTCCCAGTCCTCAAGGCCGTGTCCGGGCGCTGTATGAACGCACCCTGTACCTGCGTCGAGCGTAACATGGTCGCCGTTGAGCAGAGGGCTGAAACGGTTGTATAGCGGGTGTTTTGTCTTATAATTTTCAAGTTCTGCGCCTGTCAGGGAGCCTAGAATTTTAATATCCTTTTCTTCAATGCCGTTATCAGCAAGAAAATTCGCCAAAAGTCCTTGCGCAATCGTATAAACTTCGTTTTTGTATTCAACGAGCGAGTATTCGAGCTTTGCATTCAAGCAGATTGCAAGGTTTGAGGGGATTGTCCAGGGAGTTGTTGTCCAGATTACTGCAAAAAGCGGTTTTTCTGTTTGAACTCCGGCTTTTTTGTAGATTTCAGCCATATCTTCGGGCTCAAATTTGAATTTCACATAAATTGAAGTCGATGTGTGGTCTGCGTATTCGACTTCCGCTTCTGCAAGCGCGGTTTCGCAGGACGCGCACCAGTAAACGGGTTTTAGCCCTTTTTCAATATAGCCTTTTTTGTACATTTCGCCGAAAATTCTGACCTGTTCGGCCTCAACTTCAGGTGCAATTGTAATATAAGGATGTTCCCAGTCGCCCCAGACGCCAAGACGTTTGAAGTTTGCTTCCTGTCCTTTGAGGTTTTGCATTGCGAATTCTCTGCATTTTGCGCGCAATTCAGCGGGTGTAATTGCTTCTCTTCCGCCTTTGATTTTTTTTACAACGGCGTTTTCAATCGGCAGCCCGTGAGCGTCGTAGCCCGGAACATAAGGGGCATAATGGCCGCGCTGGGATTTGTATTTTATAACAATATCTTTCAAAATCTTATTCAGAGCGGTTCCGATGTGGATTTTGTCGGAGCTCAAATACGGAGGGCCGTCATGGAGGATGAATTTGTTCGTTTTATCGCGCTGTGCCAGATTTTTTTCATAAATTTTATTTTCTTCCCAGAATTTTTGTGTTTCGACTTCCTTTTGAGCCGCGTTGGCGCGCATTGCCAGTGTGGTTTGCGGCAGGTTCAATGTATCTTTATATTCCATATTTTTTTGCTCGGACATAGTACTCCCTCTTATTCTTTTCTATAGGTAAAATTTTATATAAAAAGAAAACAAACATCAAATAATTGGAAAAATGTCGGAATGACGGTGCGTTTTTTGTCACCCTGAACTCGATTCAGTGCCGCAGGGGCGTGAAAATCACGCTTCCGGCGGCAAGATTAGCACTTATCTACTTCAATCTGGCGATTCCGAAACAAGTTCGGAATGACGGAACGCCTTTTCTGTCACCCGGAACTTGTTTCAGGGTCGCAGGGGCTCGAAAATCACGTTTCCGGCGGCAAGATTTTGGCTTATTTACTTCAATCTGGCGATTCCGAAACAAGTTCGGAATGACGGGGCGCACTTTTTGTCACCCTGAACTTGTTTCAGGGTCGCAGGGGCGTGAAAATCACGCTTCCGGCGGCAAATTTAAATTCTTCTTTTATTTTGTATTTTTTTGTGTCTTAATAAAAAATAAGAAAAATTTAAATAGGAATATAGACATGCAAGCACGCAGAGCAGCCCGGGAATTGGCATTAATTTTGTTTTCCCAGTTTGATAAAAAAATTACAAAATACAACCAGACAGAATTTGAAGATATTGTCCTCAAATCAGTAAGAACCCTGACAAACAACGCCGCAGAAGAGCTAAAAATCAGCCTCGGCGGGCTTTACAAGATGAAAGAAGACATTGAAACATACGAAGCCGACTCGGAAATCAACCTTTCGCGTCCGCTGAATGTGGCAAATGTGCCTGTTCCGCTGCCGATGACGTCAGATATGACCGGCCGCATTGACGAAATGATTGATATTGCGGACAAAGTCGTTCTGGCGCTCGAAATCGCCGAAATGACCGCGCTCGAGCACACAGGCGACGTAAAAAGCTACGTTTTTGAAATTGCTAACGCGTACAAAGAACACAGCGATGAAATTGACGCTCTTATTAAGAAATATGCTCACGGATGGGATATTGACCGCCTTGTGAAAATTGACAAGGATATTTTGCGCATTTCGATTGCAGAATTGATGTTTATTGAAAATGTTCCGATGAAAGTTGTTATTGATGAGGCACTGGAGCTTGCGAAAAAGTACTCCACCGACGATTCATCCTCTTTCATTAACGGCATTTTAGGCAAAGTTGTTGAAGAAATTAAGGCAGCAAAAAAAGATAAGTAATGTTTGATTTTTTTAAGAAAAAAGACCAAAACGAGCCGCAAAACAGCGAAAATAAGCCTGAAGAGAAAAAAGGCTTTTTTTCACTGACTTTTGACAACTTAAAAAAGACAATCGAAAAAACCTCCGAATCTCTTGTCGGAAATGTTGTTTCAAGGCTGCAGGACGAAGAAGAATTTGATGAATTTATCCTTGACGACATGGAGGAGCTGCTAATTAAGGCTGATTTGGGCGTGAATACGGCGTCAGCAATCGTTGACAAGCTCCGTTCCGGTCAAAAATTGAAGCCGTCACAGGTTAAAGAGTATTTAAAAAGCGAATTTTCGACCATTCTTCAAAATGCCGGCTCGAATGTGCTTTCGTACAAAGACGGAGAGTTGAATATTTACTTTATTGTCGGGGTAAACGGCGCCGGAAAAACCACGCTCATCGGCAAACTCGCCCACAGATTCAAATTGCAGGGCAAAAAAGTCCTTGTTGCGGCAGGCGACACTTTCAGAGCAGCCGCCGAAGAGCAGCTCAACATCTGGAGCGAGCGTGCAGGCGCGCAAATTGTCAGAAATGACGGTGCTGACCCCGCTTCTGTGGTTTTTGACGCAATAAAAAAGGCAAAATCCGAGAATTTTGACGTTGTGCTTGTGGATACGGCAGGGCGCTTGCAGAACAAATTTAACCTTATGCAGGAGCTGCAAAAAGTTAAGTCGGTTATTGACAAACAGGCTCCGGAGGCTCTTCGCGAAACGATTCTCGTTTTAGACGCAAACACCGGACAAAACGGGCTTTCCCAGGCTAAAGTTTTCACAGAATGTGTAAATCTGACATCCGTCGCCCTCACAAAGCTCGACGGCTCGGCAAAAGGCGGGATAATTATTGCTATTGCGCGGGAAATGAATCTTCCGGTTAAATTAATCGGGGTGGGCGAGAAGATGGAGGATTTAAAGGATTTTGACGCGGCAGATTATATTGAAGCGCTGTTTGCGTGATTTGCAGGAGTAATTCTTTGAACAATGTTTTGTTTCTAACAAAAAGCGGGCCAGATATTCTTATGAGCGTTCTTTCCCAGACCCGGATAAGGGCGTGATAGGTGCAATTAATAAATTTTAAAGTTATATAAGACCGTTTATTACTTACTTGTAACTAAAAATTCATTAATTTTGTTCTTAATCTGTTCTGAAAACTGAAATATATCATTGACAGAGCTAATGGGGTTTTTAATTTCCTTTTTACCATCCAAAAACGCAATGTATTTCTGTGAACGGTTAAAATACAATCGACAAATCGTTTTTCTGATACTATCATCAAGTAAAACATTAAAATAGCTTGAATTATCCCGATAAGCCAATCTTGAAATATCAACAACACCGTTCAAAATGCTTTTGACAATTGCAAAGCCTTCAAGTTCTTCCAGAGTTGTGACTATTTCGTTTTTAGCAGTTTTTTCTTCTTTTGGCGAGGTTAAGTTAAAATCAAGTGATGTCTTCATTACCTTTGACATAAACAGATTAAAAGCCTCAACAGTAGTTTTTCTGTGTTTTTCAATCACTTTAGCTGTTTTAACTCCATCGTAAATTTCTGACTTATCAAGCAAATATCTTACAAAATCGTCTGACGGATTACGGTATTCATTCTCTAACACCTGTTCAAATTGCTTAATAAAACGCAAATTTCCGGCATTAGAAAAGGCTTTTTCTATATCAAATTTTTCTTTGCAAAATTCTTCAAGTGTTTCGATTTGAGAATCTTTGAACTCTAACAGATTGAATGTAAAAAACGGCTCTTTATCAAGCACATTGGGTTCTTCAATATCAGAAAAGAATTTGAATAATATACCATTTGTCAAAATAATAAATTTTGCTTTGCTGGCAGTAAAATACTTAAATAATTGGTTGCAATGTTTTTTTATATCAAGCTTTTCATTCTCAATCTTTTTGCACTCTAACAAAATGATAGGATTGCCATCCTTAATAATGGCATAATCAACTTTTTCATCTTTTTTTAGCCTGCTGCTGTCTGCAATAAACTCCGGCACGACCTCAAGCGGATTGAAAACATCATATCCCAGAGCCCTCAAAAATGGCATTATCAATGCATTTTTTGTTGCTTCTTCTGTTTGAAGACAATCTTTTAGATTAACAGCCTGCTCTTTGAGCTGTTGAATTCTTTCAAGAAATTCCATTCTGACCTACCTTTTTGCTGAATAATATTCAATAGATATCATAAAACTATCTTAATATAACCCATGTAATATAAAATTGCAAACAAGAGGAGCTGCAATTTCAGCATGACGGCACGCTTTTTTGTCACCCTAAACTTGTTTGACTACTTTTTCCAAAATCTTTGGTTTTGTGAGAAATATCCGGGTTCCCGCAGGGTCACAGGGGAGCGAAAATCACACTGCCGGCGGTGAGATTTAGATTTACTTACTTCAATCTTGCGATTCCGAAACAAGTTCGGAATGACAGCACGTTTTTTCGTCACCCTGAACTCGTTTCAGGGTCGCAGTGGCGTGAAAATTACGCTTCCGGCGGCAGGATTTGAGTTTATCTACTTCAATCTTGCGATTCCGAAACAAGTTCGGAATGACGGGGTGCCCTTTTCGTCACCCTGAACTTGGTTCAGGGGCGCCAGAACTCGAAAATTACGCTTCCGGCGAAAAGATTTGACATGCCGCAGGGAATTAAACCAGATTATTCTTTTCCAGCTCTTTTCTGATTTTGTTCAATCCGGACTGGATAATTCTGGAGATTCTTGAGGGTGAAATGTTAAAATCTTCGGAAAGTTCTCTTAATTTTTTGTCTTTGAAGAATTTTGCCTCAATAAGTTCGCGTTCTCTCGGGGGAAGTTTTTTAATCGCTTCTTTTAGCCCCGTACTCAATTCGTTGAACACAATTGAGTCTTCGGGGGACATTGATTCGTCCTTTATCTGGGTTGGATTTTCGGCGTCCGCCATTTCATCAATTGAAAGAATAGCTTTATAAACTGCGTCACGGATTTCGCCTTTATTTTCTTCGGTAGGCACGGGGGCCTTTTTGGTTTTTAAAGAATACCATTTGTATCTTCTGCGGACTTCGTTTCTGATTGCCCACTTGATTGCGGTTGAAATGTAGGATTTGTTGTAATTTTCGATGTTAGAACTCGTGCACAGGTGATGAATAACCTGTGTTCCGATATTTATAAGCTCTGAAAAATCAATAAGATAACCTGACGACAACTTTTTAAACTCGATTTTTGCAATCGTTTCAATCAAGTCGTTGTACTCGCGCAAACTGTTTCTTATTGAGGCTTTTGAGGCATTGTTTAACATCAATCGCTATCCGTATTCCCCTTTATATCATTATTGTAGATTAAAAAAACAATTATGTACAAAAAATTGCCCTAATATTACGATTTTTGAAGATGAGTGTGTTAATTTTGCCGGACTGTGCATTCTTGGCCGCTTGTGGACTTCAATCTTGCGATGCTGAACCAAGTTCAGCATGACGGCGCGCCCTTTTCTGTCACCCTGAACTTGATTCAGGGTCGCAGGGGCGTGAAAATCGCATTTCCAACGACAAAATCCAAGCTCATCGACTTCAATCTTGCGATTCCGAAACGAGTTCGGAATGACGGAGCCCCCTGCTACTTCACTTCACCGGCTTTTGCTTTTATTTCCTTGACGCGGCGGTTGATTTCTTCTTTTTCCTGTTCTGGCAGGTCGAATTTCAGGTAATCTTCATAGTATTCAATCGCCCCATCCCTGTCGCCGCGCGCAGCAAAGTGCATGCCGAGCTTTTTATAAGCAAGCGGAAAAGTCTGATTTGCCGCAATTGCTTTCATGTAATTAGAAATTGCCTTATCCTGCTCGTCATTTGCCTCATAAGCAAGCCCTGTCTGATAATAAATGAGCGGATTGTTTTCAACAACTTCAAGAACCTGCTCAAAATTGCCGATAGCGCTGTGCCAGTCGCCCAATTCAAAATAAACCATGCCCAAATCCCAATGCGCATCAGGATTTTTCGGAGAAAGTTCAAGAACCGTATCCAGAGCCTGAATTGCCTCCTCATAACGCTTGTCTTCCATGTAAACACGCGCAAGATAATGCCTTGTTGTCACGTCTTCGGGCAGCTCATAGACCGCATTTTGCAAAAGTTCGATTGCGTCGAGAATTCTGTGCTCTTTAAAAAGCAAATCCGCTTCATTAACGTAAGTTTGCGCCTGTTTCGGGTCAAGAGCGAGAGCTTTTCCGTAATACCAGTGGGCTTTTTCATAATCGCCCAAATTTGCGTAGCAAAGACCGATATTGTTCAAAAGACGCGCGTTTTGGTCGTCTTCTTCTTCCATTTTCAGGAATTTTTCGACAGCTTCTTCATATTTGTTTGCATAAAATAAATCAAGTGCGTTTTTGAGCAGTTCAGTCATTTTTTCTCTCCTTAGGTCTTGCCGCTTAACGGATTATAAATCGGAACTTCGACTTTAACAATTATATCCGAAAAAAACAACAGGAGTATTTTCACCTGTGAAAAATGTGGTAGAATGTTTTTGTATAAATTAATTATTGAGGAGTGAGATTTATGTTCAGAAGCTCAAATCCCGTTTTTTCGGGCGACAGATTTAATAACCAGCAGATTTTGGGCGAAGCGCCAATGACTGCGGCAGGTGCGGTAAACAAAGCGTTCATTTTGTTCGCAATTCTTGCTGTTTCAGCAGCCGCAGTAGTTTATGAAGCATACATGGGCTATGCGGATAAAGTTATGATGACAACTGTGATAGGGTTGATTGCAGGATTTATACTTGCTTTGATAATTTCGTTTAAACCCAACACCGCGCCTTATCTTGCGCCTGTTTATGCGTTTGCGGAAGGGGCTTGTTTGGGCGGAATTTCGATTCTTCTTGAAGTGCAGTTCCCGGGAATCGCTATTCAGGCTATTGCCGGCACTTTCGGGGCGCTTTTTGTAATGTTGTTTTTATTCAAGACAAAAATTATCAAAGTTACGGAAAAATTCAGAAGCGTGCTTTTGATATCAATGGTCACGATTCTTGCGATGTATCTTATTAATTTTATTATGGGATTTTTCGGGCATTCATTGCCGTTTATAACCGGTTCATCGCCTTTGAGCATAGGAATTAGCGCCGTTATTGTTGTAATCGCTGCTTTAAGCCTGCTTTTGGATTTTGATTTTATCCAGAGAGCTGAAGAAAACCTTTTGCCCAAACATTTTGAATGGTACGGTGCTTTCGGGCTAATGGTTACGCTGGTATGGCTTTACATTGAGATTCTCAATCTTCTTGCTAAGCTCCGTGACAGATAATTATCTTTTCGTCACCCTGAACTCGTTTCAGGGTCGCAGGGGCGTGAAAATCACGTTTCCGGCAGCAAGATTTAGGCTTATTTACTTCAATCTTGCGATGCTGAAACAAGTTCAGCATGACAGGGCGCCTTTTCTGTCACCCTGAACTCGTTTCAGGGCCGCCAGGGCTTAAAAATCACCCATCCGGCTGTAATCTTGCAATTTGGAAAACAGTTCAAAAGGAAAGCATTAATCAAAAGGACGATGAAAAAGAAACTTTCGACATTATTAATAATTTCGTCAACAATAGCGCTGTGCGGGTGCTCAAAATCCGTGGATTTGGAGAAAATCCTCAATCCAAACGCGGATTTTGACAAAGGAATGAAAGCCTACGAACAAAAAGACTATGATGTGGCAATTATTGACTTCACAAATGCCCTTAACGCACATCCTGACTCTTACAGCGCAATGTGTTATCTGGGCACAAGCTATATGTATAAAGGCGATGACACATCGGCAGAAAGAGTTCTTCAAGATGCAGTTTCAAAGTTTCCATCGAGGTGGAACGCATATACTTTTCTCGGGGAGTTAAAAAGAAAGCAGCATGACTATGCTTCCTCAATTGATTTTTACGAAACAGCCCTTGCGCTGGAATCCATGCCCGATTCATCAAAAGCATATTACAAAAACCTCATTAACGAGATAAAACGGGAAGAAAGAAACTGGAACGCACAGGGCGGCATCCCGATTAGAGAAAAAATTAACCCAAAAAACGCTGTTCCCTCATACAAAGTCGAGATTCCGCTGGACAAAACGGTGTGGGAAAAGGCTTATGAGGTGGCAAACGACAAAAACGGAATCACCGAATACGGAAAAAAGGGTGAAGATGTAAAGAACTACCAGTGGACTGAGCTTGTGACTGTTCAGTATTTTGCGCTTAACGATTCTTTTCAGTATTCCCCGTCAGAATACCTTGCGTCGCACATTGCACCGATTGAAAACATGGCAAAAGACACAAAAAAATCCTTTGTTAGAAAAAATCTTCACGAAACAAACAGCGAAATTCTCTACGAATGGTCTTTTGATCAGGGCAAAGAGTCAGAAATCGCCAGAATCGTCCAAACTCCCTCGGCGATTTATCACATCCATTATGCTAAAAAGGGCACAATTTCAGAAGCTGACAAAACAAAATGGATTGGCATTTTAAAAGCGGCAAAAGCAGGGGTTTAGGCCGCGGGTGCGAGCCTTTTCGTAATCCTGGCAATTAAATAACCGTTTCCCACCCCAGCCCTTCCCGAGTTGGGGAGGGAGCAGTCGTTGTAATATGCCAGTATTGCGTACGAATGCGGGAGGGGAGCGACTCCAAACAACTTTGAAACCCCAAAATTCCCCATTTTTGCGCAATCTTGCGGTGGGAACCGTTTCACTTTTCCCACCCTACAGTTTTTCGTCACCCTGAACTTGATTCAGGGCCGCAAGGACGCGAAAATCTGGCTTTTAGCGGCAAGATTTGGGCTTATTTCCCCCAATCTGGCGATTCCGAAACAAGTTCGGAATGACGGAGCGCACATTTTCGTCACCCTGAACTCGTTTGACTACTTTTTCCAAAATCTTTGATTTTGTGAAAAATGTCCAGTTTCCCGCAGGGTCGCAAAAGCTCGAAAATCACGCTTCCGGCGGCAAGATTTGGGCTTATTTACTTCAATCTGGCGATTCCGAACCTGGTTCGGAATGACATTTTAATGATGATGTTTCTCCCCGTTCCTGTACCCGATTCCCGCGCGGTATCCGGAAATAAAATAAAGAAACGGCAGCGCCGGCTCAATCCATTTTAAGCCTGAAAGCACCCCTGCTGTCGCAATATCATCAACATGAAGCGCAATATCAAGCATTTCCGGCTTTCTTTCGTCATAAAGCTTTTTGTGCTTTTCTTTTTGACCGAAAAGCGGGTCGATAATTTTCTTGCTGAGGTAATTTGCTATAAAACTTCCCCCAACAATGCCCGTTGTCGTAATTCCGGCAAGAATTACCCCCATTTTTTTTACGGGAGAAAGCGGCTTTATAATTTTCGCCGACTGGAGCTTCTCCGCCCCGTATAACGCAGCTCCCGCGCCTACATTGCAAAGAAAAATATTAGCAAAATACTGATAAAATCCCTCTTTTATCTTGTTTGCAACCGATTTTTTGCTGGAGGAACCGGTAATTTTGTCAGCAGCAAGCCCGCCCGCAATTCCGCCTGCAACCGGCACGAGCCCGAGCAAAGAAAGCCGTTTTATCTCGGAAAAAATTTCATGCGAATCTACATTTTCCGGTTTTGGCAAAATTACCTCAAAAAGCTCGTTTTTATGCTTTGAATCAGGTATTTTTTGAATTAGCGTGTCAATCTCCTTAACTTTTAGCTTGCCTTTTTTGGATTTTTCGAGAATAGAAAGTACTTTTTGGTCCTTTGTGCCTGAATTTTTGATGAATTTATTAACCGCCGCAGTTTGTTCTTTGAGAATTTCTTTTAGCGGCTTGTTTTCCATCAGCCCTTCAAAAATCTGCTTTCCCCCGACTTTTAACCCCCTTGTTCCGATAATTGAAGCCGCAATTGTTGAACCAATCACGATGGCGGATTTCAGTGCGCGTTTTTCATCACTTTTTTTGCCTTTTCTGTGTTTGTAAACGTCATAAAGCCCGAATGCGCTGCCCCCGCCTATCAAAAGCACCGGCATTTTCTTTTGCAAACCGTTTAGGACAACCGGCTGATCTACATATTTGGCGATGGTTGAAATTTTCATTACTTTTCCTTTGTTATTAATCTCCGGCTGAAAAAAGTTAGCCATGACTAACTTTATATCAAAGGAAAAATAATGTCAAGCCGGCTAATTATACAATTCCTTGATTTTTTTGCCAAAATCCTTGTTTTCATCGGAATATCGCTGAATAAATTCCGAAAATTTGGAAATTCTGCTAAACATTTCTTCTGACATGATGTGCTCCATTTTGCAGGCGTTTAAAGCGGCTTCTTCCGGCGGAAGATGGAGGAGTTTTGAGAAAAAATCAGCCATAGTTTCATGGCGTTTGAAGATTTCTTTTGCCAGCTCTTCTCCCTGCTCTGTGAGCGTGATTGCCGAATACGGCGCGTAATTAATCAGTTTTTTTGCGGTTAAACTATTGAGCGCGCCGGTAACTGAGGCTTTTTTTACATTTAAAATTTTTGAAATATCAGTAACCTTGGCAAAACCGTTTTTTTGCACTTCGTTATAAATAGTTTCGAGGTAATCTTCAAGGCTTGATGAGAGTTTTTCCATTTTACCTCCTTACTAAACTATTTCTTTGCAGGCGAACTGAAGAAAACTTGCGATGAGATTTTCGTTCCACACTTTTATATGCTCCGGAACAACAAGAACCGCAGGCGTGAAGTTCCAGATGTATTTGATGTTTGAATCTATCAAAAAATCCGCAACCTCCTGCGCGTACTGCCTTGGAACGGTTAAAATCGCAATATCCACATTGAGTCTTTCGGCGAGGTTTGGCAGCTTTGAGGTGTGAAAAATCTGTTTGTTATTGACGGTCAGGTCGATTTTTTGAGGGTCATTGTCAAAAAGCGCAAGAATATTCAGCCCGTAGCTGTTAAAATTGTCATATTTTGCCAGCGCAAGCCCCAAATGTCCTGCTCCGACAATAAAAGCGTCTTTTGCTTTGGTAAAACCGAGCGTTTTTTCAATAGAATCTTTCAGCTCTCTGACAATATAGCCGACACGGCATTTTCCCGCGTTATTCAGGAGTTTAAAATCTTTTCTTACCTGTGAATCGTCAATACCCAGCCTTTGCGCGATTTGGGGGCTGGAAATGTACTCCTGGCCGTGTTCAATGTATTCAGCGAGGATGCTGTGGTACAGAGTAAGGCGGTTTGTGACTTTTTCGGGTATATTTTTGCTCATTTTCACCTCAATGTTTCCCTATTCTACACTAAATCACGAAAAAAATCACGATTTTTTCTAAAAGCATTTTTGTTCTATAATTTTTCTATGATTAGATATGCAGCACCGATTTTGCTTTTAACAATTTCAAATATATTTATGACTTTTGCCTGGTATGGACATTTGAAGTTCAAGGCTGCGCCGATTTTTCTTGTGATTCTGGTGAGCTGGGGCATTGCTTTTTTTGAATACTGTTTTCAGGTTCCGGCAAACCGCTTCGGGCATTCTGTTTACAGCGCTGCGCAGCTGAAAACGATTCAGGAGATTATTACTCTTCTTGTTTTTAGCGGTTTTTCCGTGATGTATTTAAAAGAGCAGTTCAAATGGAACTATCTTGTAGGTTTTGTGTTTATAATCCTTGCTGCGTGCTTTATTTTCCATAAATAGCTATGCAGCTGCGTCGTTTTGCTGCTTTCTTTGCGCGCGGACACAACAACGGGCTTTTTTGATGATTTTAAAAAAGCAGGCAAAATATCCGGCGGCAAGGATTGTCGAAGCTGTGACCCAGGCAATCGGCCCTGCATAAAAAATGCCAAAATAGCTGAATTTTACGGCAAGATAAACCGCCGCAAACGAACGTATCACAAGTTCTGCAATGCTTGCAGCAAGCGGGAGCACTGCTTCGCCCATGCCTTGCAGAGCGTTTCTGAAAATAAAAATTTGTCCGAGGAAAAAATAGAAAATTGTGCTAATCCACAGGTATTCGCGTGCAATTTTGATAATTTCTGTTTCCGCCTGCCCGAGGAAGATTCCCACAACGTCACTTCCCCAAAAATGTATCAAAATTGCCATGATAATGCTTAAACTGATGTTTATAAGCGAGCTTCTTTTTACTCCGGCGCGGATTCTGGAGTAATTGTTTGCGCCAAAGTTCTGCGCGGTGTATGCAGCGAGCGCCACGCCGAAAGATACCATTGGCAGGGTCGCTATTTGCTCTATTCTCAAGGCTGCCGTGAATGCCGCAATTACATCAGGGCCAAAAGTGTTGCAAACACTCTGAATAATCAAAATTCCGATTCCGAGGATTGAATACTGCAGCGCCATTGGGATTCCGACCTTTAAATGTTCCATTGCAAATGGGATACTTTCCTTTTTTATTGCAAATTTCCAGTCATCAAGCTTCAAATGCAGGATGGGAAAGCGTTTTTTTACATAAACTACGCACAAACAAGCAGAAACCGCCTGTGAAATCACCACCGCAACCGCAGAGCCCGGCACGCCCCATCCGAATTTCAAGATGAATAAAAGCGCAAGAACGATATTCAAAAGTGAGGCAAATATCAGAAAATACAACGGCGTTTTGCTGTCACCGAGCGCTCTGACTATGCTTGCGAGCAGATTGTAGGCATTTGCGCTGATTAAGCCCGCTACGACGATTTGGATGTACCAGAAAGCGTCTTCGTAAATCTCGCGCGGAACATTCATCCAGCCCAGAATAACATTCATAAAAAGGCCAAGCAAAACAGAAAAAACAATGGTAAAAACACTGCTTAAAACCGTCGAAACAGTCACTGAACGCCTTACTCCGACAGGGTCTTTAGCTCCGAAACGCTGTCCTGTTATGACTGCAAAGCCGTTTGTCAGCCCCACAACCACAAACATCAGAAAAAAGAACACAGGTGAAGTTGCGCCGACAGCTGCAAGCGCGTTCATTCCGAGCGTTCTGCCTACTATCACAATATCAGCTATGTTGTATAACTGTTGAAATATATTACCTATCAGGAGCGGCACTGAGAAAAGCAGCAACAGTTTCAGCGGAGCGCCTTTTGTCATGTCGTTTATCATTTGTAAAAAACCTTATTTAATACAGTTATTTTACTATATAAATAAATCATTTCTATGTGCTTTGGGGAGGCTTTGTGTTTATATATGCTATAAATATCTCCGGAAATGTGGAAAAACCGCCTAATAGAATAAAAATCGGTTAAATTCAACATGACGGTTCAAAAAATGCTTTCCATGCAAATCTGTCAAATAATCTTTTTTATTTGTTTAAATTAATCATCCGGGCGCATATTCCGCATTCACATGCCGCATTATGAACCTCGGAATTCTCGCAAATTACGGCTTCTGCGCCGAGTTTTGAATATTTTGTTAAAAACGGACGCAAATCTTCACCACTTTTACATTCTCTAATCTCATCCCTTGCCCTAAATTCCGGTATTATTGTCGCAATCCCAGCTTTCCAAAACGCCCGCGCAAGAAATGTTTCAAAAATATAATCCCTTATGCCGACCAACGCTATCTTTTTAACATTTTTCTTTCTTAATTCCGAAATTAACATAGTACATCTCTCGTCCCAATCCGTTGAATCCGAAAAAGTATCATTTTTATTCATTTTTTCACCCGTTAGCTACCAAAAAGTATTCGGTAGGCCATAAATTATATATATTAATACATATGCCTGATATCTAGTCAACTGGTGTGCCAAAATACAGCATTAAACGCTCAATCTCTTAATAAAAGTACATAAATTAAACCTGTCGGTTGGGCATACTTGCCAAACAACTAAAAATTTTTCAAATAGAACTTAGTATTTACGGGCAAATTTTGGGTTTTTAATATAAATGATATTTACCCCTGACAATTAAAAGACCGTCTTGAGATTTGTATAGCTAAACTTCTTCTTACCGCCCAAAAACTTGAATTGTTGGGCAAGTATGCCCAACCGACTTTGTTTTATTTCCGACTAATAGGTCATTAAAACATAAATAAAAAAAGAAGATGCCTAAACATCTTCTTTTTGAAATACTGGGGCGGAAGGATTCGAACCTCCGGATGGCTGGACCAAAACCAGCTGCCTTACCACTTGGCGACGCCCCAATGTCGTCTTTTATTATCTTATGAAAACCGAAGAACATTGTCAAGGCTTATTTTTTTACCTTTTATTAAGTTTTGTTATCCATAATTTTATATTTTTAGCAATTTTTGCAAGTATATATTTTTTATATAAATATAAGAGATTTCATGCAAAACTAAACTAAGAGGAGAGATATTATGACAGAAGCTATCGGCGCAATTACATCAGGCGTTACATCAAATTTTCAGCAAAAAAGCGGAGCTGAGCTGGAAAAAATTCAACAACTGAAAGCAAATAATTCATTTGATAAATTCGACAAAGATGGTGACGGAAAAATCTCCGGCACTGAACTTTCTGCACTAAAAGTTGTGCTTGCAGGCATTGATTTTGATGTTGATGCTGAGGGCGCAATTGACGAATCTGCTTTTAACGCAGGCTTTACTAACGCCGAATATGAGGCAAAATAATAAAAACCGGTTTTATCCAATAAAAACAAGCTTAAAACAGTCCGAGCTGATTACCCTCGGACTGTTTTTTGTATATTTCATAATCAAAACAGCCGATTTCGTTGATTGCGTGGAGATTGTTGCCGATATTTTGTATTCTGCCCCTGCCAACGTCGCATGCCTTAATATACTTGCAAAAACAGCAAATTTTCCATCTTTCGTCGACCTTTTTCAATTTACCCTCCTTAAAATTTAGAAGAATTTGAAAAATATAAACATCGCTGCGCCGACAACCCAGCAGTAATATGAAAAAACTTTCATCGAGTGCTTTGATAAAAATTTCAGAAAATATTTAATGCAAAAATATCCAGAAATGAACGAAACAACGAACCCTGCGGCAATAGAAACCCAGTTGTAAGCAAGGATTTCGTGAAAATCGAGCTCAAGAACCGGATAAAATATTGACGCTCCGACAATTATCGGTATGCTCAATAAAAATGAGTATCTGGCGCAGGTTACACGGTCAAGCCCGAGGAAAATCCCCGTTGAAATTGTCGAACCCGAGCGCGAAATCCCCGGCAGCGCCGCAAGCCCCTGCGCAATCCCGATTAAAATTGCTTTTTTCCAGTCCATTTTGTCGTTTTTGTCTTTTGCGTGCTCTGAAACATACTCCCCTGCCCAGAGAATCCATCCTGTGATAAACAGAAAAATCCCCACAACCCACGGCAAATTTATAAGCTTTTCAGAAATCCCTTTTAACGGGAATGCCACAAAAACCGTAAAAAATGTTCCGCCGAGAATGTAAAGCGACAATTTTGCCTCGGGTTCCGAGAAATCACGGGTTTTGAGGGCGTTAAAAAACGCTTTTATGAGCTTGATTATGTCCTCTTTGAAGAATAAAAACACTGCAAGCAGCGTTCCCACGTGAAGAACAATGTCAAAAAACACTTCTTCAGAGCTGTTTACCAGAAACTCATTGTTTGTGAAGAATTTATATAAACTGGAGGACAAAACCAGATGTCCGGAGCTTGAAACCGGCAAAAATTCTGTCAAACCCTGCACCAATCCCATAAATAATGCTTGTATAAGATTCATAGCCTACTCCCACTCCTCATAATACATAGAACAGGAGTTTTCGTTCTCCCAAACTCCGACTTTTGATACCTGCGGAAACTCTTTGCGCATTTCATTGTAAATATACTGCGAAAGCATCTCGCTGCTCGGGCTTATGCCTTTAAATTCGGGGAGTTCGTTAATATCTTTGTGATCAAGGTAATCAATAACTCGCTTTAACTCGCGTTTTAGCACCTTAAAATCAATGAGAATGTTGGATTTGTCCAGAACATCGCCTTTTGCGTAAACTTCAACTTTCCAGTTATGTCCGTGCTGGTTTTCGCATTCGCCCTCGTAGTTTAAAAGATGATGAGCCGCGGAAAACGAGCTTATTACTTTTACTTCGTACATTTATTAAACTCCTTTGATTTTTTTGTATAATTTTTTTGCTTCAGGCTGGTCAGGGAAGATTTTCACTATTTTTTCAAGGTATTCTTCCGCCTTTTGCGCATCCGTAAGCTCTATGGCAATTTTTGCCGCCAGAAGAAGCACATTGACATTGTCCGGATAGTCTTTCAAGAGCTTGTTTACGATATTTTTTGCATTTTCGTATTCTTTAACCTCAAAAAACGTCAGCGCAAGAAGATTTGCGGTTTCCGCCCCCTGATAAATGCTGTATGCGTCGAGCAGAAACTGTTTTGCGTTCTCAAATTCGCCTTTTCGGTAGAAAATCAGCCCCAGATTGTAGAAAACCGTGTCGTTGTGCGCGCCGTTTTCAAGGGCTTTGCTCAATAATTTCTGCGCTTCGTCATTTTTGTTCATAGAAACAAGATTTAAACCGGCAAATGTCAAAATATCCGGATTTTCGGGCTGTTTTGCAAGCGCTTTTGCATACATTTCTTCAGCTTTTGCATAATTGTTTGTGTTGTGATAAAAATTAGCAAATTCAAAGATTATTGACGTGCTTTCGGGCGAAATCTCAAGCGCTGTCTTGAATTCATCCTCAGCCTCGTCAAAAAGCCTGTGCGCCAGATAAACTATGCCCAAATCCTTATGCGCAAAGGCATTATTCGGCTCAAGCTGGATAACTTTTTTGAAAATTGTTTCTGCCTTGTCAATGTCGCCGGATTTCATGCAAAGAATCGCGTATCTGTAATAAATATCCGCCGGAACTTTGCCGAGCCTGATAATATTGGCCAGAACAGCCTGCGCAGAAGCAACATCCCCCGCCGCCTGATAGCAGTCTGCCAATTTTAAAGCCATTTGTACTGATTTCGGATTCATCGTGACAAGAGTTTTAAGAATCATTATCGCGTCTTGATATTTTCCTGTTTGAATGTAGGCATTAGCAAGGTTGTACTGGAAATTCTGTTTTTCCGGCTGGAGAGTAACGAGTTTTTGATACAAACTAATAGCTTTTTCCCAATTTTGCGCATACATCGCGCCGAGAGCCGCCGCAGAAAGGTAAAACGGCGTAGGTTCAAGCTCGTATGCTGTATAATAATGCTCAAGTGCCTCTTCGTAGCGGTTTTTCAGCTGCAAAACCGACGCAAGATTGTAATGGGAGGTGGGATTTTCCGGCGTAAGCTCAATAGCCTTTTTAAATGCGCCTTCCGCCATATCGAGCCTGTTCAATCCGAGATAACATGAGCCGAGATTGTTATACATCAGCGCATTTTCCGGATTCAGCCCGATTCCTTTGTTTAATGCGTCAATCGCCTCTTCATATTTCTTTTGCGCTATCAATGCCGTAGCCAGAAGATGAAAACTCTGATAGTTTTCCGGATCGATTTCAATAGCTTTTTTTGCAGCGGCTTCTGCGTTTTCGTTTTCTTTTAATTTTAAGTAAATTACGCACAAATTTTTGTACGCGTCCTGATAATTTTCACGCAGGGTTATAACTTTTTCATAAGCGGATTTTGAACGCTGCAAATCGTTTTGGGTTTCATAAATTATGCCTAAATAATAGTACGATGTTGCGTCCTCTGGATTTCGGGCAATTACGTTTTCAAAATTTGCTTTTGCCTCGTCCATAAGATTCAGATTTACGTTCGCAAGCCCCAGATTTTTGGAGATTTCCGCGTCATTTTCGTATTCTCCGGAAAGCTCCTCCAAAATAGCCTTTGCTCCGTCAAAATCCTTTTGCGCAATCAAATTATTTGCTTTTTCAAGTTGTTCGTTTCTATCCACGATTCACCTCTCTGACTACATTTTACAATAAATACACAAATTTTAACAAAAGAGGCAATTTTTTTATCGGTTTTGTTTTTCTCAAGGAGTGAAAGTCAGAAAGGAAAGCAGGTAAGTTGATGAATGTGAGTTTTGCTAAAGTTTCAATCCCCCAAAAAGCAGTAGAAATAAAGCTTCATAAGGCTGCGGAGGCTTATTCAAAATATATGGAAAAGCTAAACGGCGCCCCGGCGGAAAAGCTTACATTTCTTCAAAAAAGAGAACTGGGAAACTTTAGAACTGCAAAAGCAATGCTTGAGGGCAGCGCTTCTTCGCCTGTTTTGAACGTGAAAGTATAAAATTGTATAAAAAAGACGGCTTTTGCCGCCTTTTATTTTCTCAAATCTTCCGGAATGTACTTTTGCCAGTCATGTTCCAGATTTTTTATGAAATTGTGCGCGTCGATTACGTCATCTGCTGAAATCGGCGCAGGCCCCTCCTGAATTTCAAGGGTCAAATCCCCCTCTTTCAGATTTTTCTTATTTAGCGAGCAGTGCCCGAAAAATGCGGTTCCGAAAGATTTTCCGCAGTGCCTGCATGTCACCTGAACCACAAACAGGTCATTTTCCTGTCTCATTACGCGAAAACTTTCCTGCGTAAAGTCATTTTTGCATTCGGAACAGCACATTCCTGAAAACAGTTGTTCTATAAGCTCTTTGTTCATATTTTTGTTCATCCTCACTATTATATTTTAAAAATTTCTACTCTATTTGGTTGATTTTTGTAAAGAATTGTTAACATGAGACCTTGAAAGTGTTAGAAATGAAAAAAAATGGGCATTATATACATGTAGAGATAGATAAGCAGAAAGTAGAAGGTGCATCATGGAAATTCTGAGTTTAGTCGCATTTGGTTTGTTAATGTACTTGGCCTTCATTGCAATTCCGACATTTATGGAAAACAAAGCTGCACAACACTAAGCACATTAAAAAACAAGTTTTTGAAAGGCTCCTCATTGAGGGGCTTTTCTTCTTCTCAACCTTTTTCATGCCTTTTAAGACGCAAAGCGGGTTAAATTTGTTCCTGCTTGATTGTTTTTAATGCATCGGGCAGCTGGTTAATATCATGGAGAACAAATTGTGCGCCGAAAACGTACAACAGGTCTTTTTGCCCGTCGGATTTGTCTTTCGGGGCAAGCACTCCGATTGGAATAACCCCGGCTTTCTTTGCGCATTTCATATCTTCGGGCGTATCGCCCAAATAGTAAACATTTTTGGCAAAAATCCTGCTTTTTATCTGCAAAATTGCGCTCATTTCCGGATTTTTTGAATCAGAATCAGGGTCATTAGCCGCAACTATGCCAGAAAATGCATCTTTCAAGCCGTATTTTTCCAGAAGCCGTCCTGTTTTTTCACGCGTAAGCCCTGAATAAAGCACTTTTTCGCCGTTCAGCCGGCTCAAAGTTTCGGGAAAAACCAGAAGTTCCTCCTCGCGTCCGTTCTGGGCGCGGCAGTTGTCTGCGATTACGCCCTCAAGGTCAAAAATGAACAGATTTTCGGGCGAGAGCACATTTACAAGGTTTTTGGCCGCATTTAAAGAGGGAATTGTTATTCTGAGGTGATTTTTGAGCTTGCCTTTGGCGTATTTTTTTACGCGGATACCCTTTTGTGCAAGCTTTTGATAGACATTTTCCGCATTTTCTTTGAAATCAACCAGCAAAAAGTTTGTATATGACGGGTAAACAACCCCGCCAATGCGCGTAAACTCCTCTTTTAAAAAGTTTTTTGCTTTTTCGTTTTCCTCTTTGAGAAATTGCAGGTATTTTTCGTCGCAAATCGCCTCTTTTGCAGCGATTACAGCTGCACTGTTGACTGTATAAGGGCAAAGAACCTTTTTTATCGCAGAAATATTTGCTCTGCCGGAAATTATGCAGCCGATTCGCAGGCCGGCGAGCCCGTAATCTTTTGAAAACGAACGCACAACGGCAATATTATCATATCTTGTAAAAATCTCCGCATAGCTCTGCCCTGCATAAACAGCAAAGGATTCTACGATGACGATGAGCTTTTCCGGATGGAGTTTTGCGGTTTTTTCAATAAATTCAGCAGGCACAATCCCGCCGGTCGGGTCGTTCGGGGTTGTAAAAAGGATTATTTTAACTTTTTCATCAATTGCCTGCAAAAATTCTTCCTGCGGGAATTCCCATTTTTTTGAGTATTCAATTTCCCTGTATTCTGCACCGGCTGCGGCTGTGTAGATTCGCGGCATGTTGATTGTGGGCGAAACTGTTATTAATGCCTCCTCAGAAGGCAAAAATGTGCGGATAATCGCGTCAAGAGCCTCATCTGCGCCGTTTGTAAGAAGCAGATTCTGCGGCAGAACATCAAATTTTGCAGCAAGCACGCTGATAAGCTCGCCATAGCGGGGATACTGGGCAATTTCCCTGACGCTGATGTTTTCAAGCCGCTTCATCACTCTGGGCGAGGGGCCGAGGTAGTTTTCGTTTGCGTCCAATTTCATTACACAGGGCTGAGCATAAGGCTCAACCCCGTATGGTTCAATATTTTTCAGTGTTTCTCTCGGCTCAATCATACTATTTTACATAGAACTGTGCGTGGACATTTGCTTGAATTTTTACTTTTCCGGGTTCAACGGGAGTTGAGCCTCCGGCGGCTGAATTTGATTTTGCAGCGTACATGCGGGGCGAAATTTCATCATACGAAGGGCCCCAGTTTACATTTATGGTTTTTAGCCCTGCAACTTTTTGTCCGAGTGATTCTGCGGTGAGTTTTGAGATGATTTTTGCGTTTGCTGTTGCTTCTTGAACCAATCTGCCTACATAATCGCTTTCATTTTCCACATAGAATTTCAATTCGCTTACATTTGTGGCTTTATTTGCAACTGCTGTATCAATGAGTTTTGGCACTGCGTCAAGTTTCTTTGTTTTGACCGTTATTGTGTTGACCATTGTATAACCTGTGAGCGTTTTTTTGTTTTTGTCGTAGCTGTAATCAGGACGCAGGTTCAAATTGCTGGTCTGGATTGTATCTTTTTTATCAATTTCGATGAGTGGCTTAAGGGCTCCGATGAGTTTGTTTGTAATCTCTTTATTTTGGTCGGAAGCGGCTTTTGAGGTTTTTGCCGTTGTTTCTACAGAAAAAGAAACCCTTGCTGTGTCAGGCGACATTTCTTTTGACGCAGAAGTGTTTACAGAAATGTAACCCATCTCTTTTTCCGTGATTGTGAGGGCTTTTGCGGGTGCAGAAAAGGAGCCCAGCATGAGCAAAGCCATCAAAAGTGCCAATTTTTTCATAATTCCTCCTAAAATAACGCTTATTTGACTAATTTATCTTTTTCTTCAGGTTCTTTGTCCTGCAGCAGAAGTTCTTTTGACTCCTGTGCAATTATTCTTCTGATTCTTTCTTCTGCGGGCGATACGGAGCCGAAAGAAATGCCCAAATCGTTTTTGTTAAGCGCATAAAAGCTCAAAGCCGCAATGCACCAGAGCAAAATACCGTGCAAAATCTCCATTTTGGGCAGCTGGTAAAAGAAAGAGCCGGCAAAATTCCACAAATGCATACAAACCCAGCCCGGAAACACGAGAAATCCCGTAACCAGCGAGCCGATAAGAAATAATAATAGCAAAACGCCCTTAAATCCTGACAATTTGATTATGTTATATTTTCTTTTCATTAATTTATTTCCATTCCTCCCGCAAGGCGGTTAAAATCGTCTTCATTTATAATTTTAACACCTAAAGCCTTTGCTTTGTCAACTTTTGAACCCGGATTTTCTCCGACAAGCACATAATTTGTCTTTTTGCTTACCGCAGAAAGGAGCTTTCCGCCGTTGTTTTTGATAATTGTTTCAAATTTGTCGCGTGTATCGCTCAAAGTTCCGGTTATAACAAAAGAAATCCCGTCAAAAATCGCCTGTGAAGCGTCAAAAACCTCTTCCTGCGGCTCTACTCCGAGTTTTTCCAGCTCTTTTAGCATTTTCTGGTTGTGCTCGTTTGCAAAAAAGTCCATTATCCCTGATGAAATCTTTTTGCCTACGCCCCCGACCTCCTGAATCGTTTCTTCGTCGGCGGTTTTGAGGTTTTTGAAGTTTCTGAATTTTCTTGCAATCACTTCTGAGGTTTCTTTTCCGACATGCCTGATACCCAGAGCGTTTAAAAACCTTGCAAATGTCGGATTTTTTGACCCCTGAATCGCTTCGTAAAGGCTGTTTGCCGATTTTTCCGCAATCAAATCCAGAGAAAGCAAGTCCTCCAGCGTCAATTTGTACAAATCAGCCGGAGTTTCGACCATTCCGCGCTCAACCAGCTGCGCAATAAGGTTTGTTCCGACGCCGTCAATGTCCATGCAGTCCTTTGAAACCCAGTATTCAAGTCGGCCTTTAATCTGTGCGGGGCAATAGAACGTATTCGGGCAGTATAAGTTGACTTCGCCCTCTGCTTCGACGAGTTTTGTGCCGCAAAACGGACAATTTTCCGGCGGTTTGAAATCAAGCGGTTTTCCTGCTGCATGTTCAAGCACTGTAATGACTTTGGGGATGATTTCTGCGGCTTTTTTGATTAAAACAGTATCACCGACGTTAATCATTAGCCGTTTTACTTCTTCAAAGTTGTGCAAAGTCGCTCTGGAGACGGTCGAACCCGAAACAAGCACCGGTTTTAGCACCGCAACCGGAGTTACAGCGCCGGTTCTGCCCACATTGACCTCTACATTTTCCACGGTTGTTGAAACCTCTTCAGGCGGGAATTTGAACGCCGTTGCCCACCTCGGCGCCCTTGAAGTGTAGCCCATTGCGTTTTCCAGAGCAAAACTGTTCACTTTTATAACAACTCCGTCGGTTGCGTAGTCGAGATTGTATCGTTCTGTATCCCAGAATTTGCAGTATTCAATGACTTCTTCAATATTTTTGCAAATTTTATATTCAGGGTTTACGTTCAGCCCTTCTTTTTTCATAAATTCAAGCATTTCCGCGTGGGAATTGATTTTGTACGCCGAATCCTCAATTATTCCCGCATAAGTGAACATTGAAAGCTCTCTTTGCGCGGTAATTTCCGGATTTAGCTGGCGCAGCGAGCCTGAGGCTGCATTTCTGGGATTTGCAAAAATTTTTTCCCCCTGCGCTTTTTGTTTTTCGTTCAGCCGGTCAAAAGCGCTTTTTGGCATAAAAATTTCGCCGCGAGCGTTGAATTCTTTGATTTTATCTTTTAAATTGTGCGGAATTGTCTTGATTTGACGAATATTCGGGGTAATATTCTCGCCGACAACGCCGTCACCGCGGGTTGCGCCGATTTTTAGCTCAGAATCGTTATAAGTCAATGAAACAGCAAGCCCGTCGATTTTCAGCTCGCAAACCAGCTCAATCGAGGAATGGTCACTGAACTGATTTTTGATTTTTTCGTACCATTTTTCCAAATCCTCATAAGAATAGGTGTTATCAAGGCTGTAGAGCCTGTTTTTGTGTCTGTATTCGGTAAATCCCTTTGAAACTCCCGAACCGACCTTGAGCGTAGGGGAATCAGGGCTTTTAAACAGCGGATATTGCTTCTCCAGCTCCTGAAGCTCCTTGAAAAGCTTGTCATATTCAACATCGGAAATCAAAAGCGCATTTTCCTCGTAATACGCTTTGTTGTATTTGTTTATGAGCTTTGTGAGTTCTTCTATTCTTTTTTGCACATCCGCGGCCTTTATGCCATAATTCTCTAATAATCCACATTTTACAATAAAAAATTCAACGGAGCCATGTTTTAATATGAGCCTTCTGGAGCAAATCAAAAACTTTAAAAACAAGAAAAAATCCCTGCTTTTCACCACTCCGTCGCATGCTCAGGGCGGGTTTGTTGATTCGGATTCAATGGAGTTTCTTGGTAAAAAGGTTTTTGAATGCGATTTTTCGGAAATTGAGGGGTTTGATAACCTCAGGTGCCCTGAAAATACGCTAAAAACGCTCCTCGCCGAATTAACGAAAATTTACGGCTCAAAACAAACCTTTATTCTCACAAACGGCTCCAGCTCGGGCATTTTAGCGGCAATGCTTTCAGTTTTAAAGGACAATGAAAAGGTAATTATCGCAAGAAACTGCCATATAAGCGTCACAAACGGGCTTATTTTGACAGGTGCGGCTCCTGCGTGGATTTTGCCGGAATATGATAAAAAATGGGGCGTTTTTAATGCGATTAGTCCGGATTCGGTCAAAAAAGCCATTGAAAATAACCCTGACGCAAAAGCTGTAATCCTTACATCGCCGACTTATGAAGGGATTTTTTCTGATATAGAAGAAATTGCAAAAATCACGCACGAAGCGGGCATGAAATTGATTGTTGATGAGGCGCACGGCGCGCTTTTACCGTTTGGAAACTTCAAAACCCGCCCGGCGATTGATTTGGGTGCGGATATTTCTGTCCAGTCGCTGCACAAAACAGCCGGAGCGCTTACTCCTGCGGCTGTTTTGCATATAGGGAAAAACAGCGAAATTTCACCCGAAACTGTTCAAAATGCGCTAAACCTAATAAACACAACCTCTCCGCCCTATCCGGTAATGCTTTCTGTTGAAAACACAGTAAAATATCTTGCCTCAAATGAGGGCAAAAAGGCAATAAACGGCCTGCAAAATAAGATTTTTGAGCTGGCCGGCGGGCTTTGCGCGGATTTTGAGGTTTATTGCGGAAATAACGACCCTACAAAAATTCTTTTTCGTGCTAAAAACGCAAATGCCGGCAAAATTGCCGAATTTTTGAACAATGAATGTGCTATTGAGGAAGAATTCACAAATGGCAGGGCTTTGCTGTTCATTACGGGCATTGGGACAACTTCTGAAAAATTGGAAGCCTTATTCGGGGTTTTGAACTGCTTAAAACACTCGCAAAATGAAGATAAAGAAGATTTTTATGCAAATTACAGGCTTCCTGAATACGTTATGCGCCCGAAAGACGCTTTTTATGCAGAAAAAGAACGGATTTGCGCTGCAAACGCCGCAGGAAAGGTCGCTGCGGATCCGATTTTGAATTATCCGCCCGGAATTCCGGTTCTTGTGCCGGGTGAGCGGATTTGCGGGCAGATTTCTGAATTTGCACGGGAGATAAGCGCAGTTGTGTAAAAATTTGTTTATTTTTTTGCTAATTTTGACAATTTTTTACTTTCAGCTGCATTAAAGCAACAGGAAACCATGATAAAACAGATAAATTACACAAATCCATATAATTTTGCGCCAATGCAGTCTTTTGATACCCGCCAATTCTATTTTCCGGAGTATTATGAGCCCGTGCGCGCGCCGCAAAAGGAAGAAAACCCCGTAAAAACGCTGGGAATGGCCGCTTTGCTGCAGGGGATTGCTGTTTTTTTGAATAAAGCCTCAAAATGGTGTTCTTATAAATTGCAGCAGGGAAAAGAATTTACAACAGCTGAAAATGTTCAAAAAATTGCCAAAGAAATGGTCAAAAAGAACAATCTCGACGTGAAAGTCGGGTTTGTAACGCCGGAAAATGCCGCTTCTTACGCTGCAAAATACGGCGGAGCAGCTGAATTTGAGGCAGTTGCAAAAGGTCAAAATGCGTTCTTTTCAGCAGGACATAAACTCGCTGTTGCCCCGAAATCCAAGCCATCATTGATTCTGCACGAGCTCGGGCATGCTGTTAATGCAACAAAAGGTAAATTTATGCGCTTTTTGCAGAATTCACGCGGTTATGCAATGGCTGCGCCTACGGCGTTGCTGCTTTTGAGCTCAATGTCCCCTAAAAAAGAGGGCGAAAATCAGAATTTTATTCAGAAAAATGCCGGAATCCTCGGTTTTGCCGCATATCTGCCCACAATTATTGAGGAGGGAATTGCCTCCCTGCGCGGCGTGAAAGCTGCAAGAAAAGTTCTCGGCAAAACAGCCAATCTTGCGCCTTTGAAACGGAATTATCTGTTTGCGCTCTGCACTTATATCCTTGCGGGCGTCGGTCTTGGCGTTGCAGCAAAGGAAACGATAATACGCGAGTCTTAAAAAGCCTTAATATCCGCGATTTAAACCCCGCTTGCATGCTATAATTTAAGCGGAGGTACGGATGCTGATTTTTGGCACATCAAAAAGCAAAAAAACTGATTTGCTTGTTGAAAAATATTCAGAGCTAATCGCGCAGGGCGTAAGGGCTTGCGATATTCTTGTGCTGGTTCAAAATTCTTATAAAAAATCCCGTTTTTTGGACGCCGTTCTTGCGGATGAAAGAGTTAATTTTCTGGAAAACCCTAAAATATACACGTTTTTCGGGCTTGCGTATGCTGCTGTTCCTGAAAATTGGGCATTTGTGGAGGAAAATTTGAAAAACGGCCCGCCGGTTCTTTTGCCTAACCAGTGCGGGCTTGAGGTTTCGGAGCTTTTTATGAAATCTGCAATAAAAGAAACCGGATTTGCGGATTACAACTCCAAAATCAACCTGCTCCATCAGCTTTTTCGCCGGAATTCCCTGATAGTGCAAAATGCACTGACCCATCAGGAGGTTGCAGAGCGTTCGGAGGTGCTGGAAGAGGCTTTCGGGGTGGATGCAGGCAGGGCGCTTGAGCTTTTTAAGAAAAAATCCGCACATTACAGGGCTTTTGACTACCTCGGTCAGTTGAATATCTTCAATTTTATCTACAAAAACACAGATTATTTTAAAAATATAAAATACGTGTTTCTTGATGACGGCGATGAGATTACGAATGCGGAATTTGAGTTTTTAAAGCACATAAAACCGCAAATAACCGAGTTTTTCATTGCTCTTGACCCGGACGGCGTTTCTCGTGCCGGATTTTTGAACGGAGATTTCACAATGCCGCAAAAATTGGAGGCGCTTGCCGGTGAAAATCCTTTGATTCTGGATAAAATCGGGTTCAATCCGGTTGATTCTGAGATTTCTTCTTATACAATGCGGCTTGAAATGATAAATTCTGCGGTGCAAAAGGCCTCTGAGCTCTTGAAAAGCGGCGTGAAAGCTTCCGAAATCGTTTTTGTTGCACCGGTGATTGATACATCATTGAAGTTCGTTTTAAAAGAAAATTTTGGCGAAAATTCCCTGCAATTCATCTCCGGCAGCGAAAAACTTGTCGATAATCCGCTTGTTGCTTCAATAATAACGCTTTTGAAAATTGCATGCTGCGATTATGCGCCGGACGCAAGGGAACTGACCGCTTTAATCCGGATTCTGCTGCAAATTCCGGTAAAATATTGCCTGCCAATTGTTGAGGGCTACAAAAACAGCGGGAAAATTTCCTTTGAACGCTTCAAAAAGCTGGAAATTGCGGACTTTTATAAAGAAAAAATCAACAATTTTGAAAAACTTCTAAAAAAAATCGACGGCGCGGGCGGTTCTTTGCATGAAAAAGCCGTTATTGCTTTTAATGCCCTTTTTGACAAGCGTTTTGAGGCTACGCTGGAGAAAATCAACTTTTTTGTAAAGCAGCTGGCTGATTTTGAGGCTGTTTTCGGGGAACTCACTCCGGCGATGAAAAAAGTTGTGCTCACACAGCTGGAAAACTCGATTATTTCTGAAAATCCGCCTAATTCTCTCGAGGTCGAGGAGGAAAAAATCATTGTTTCTACAGCACAAAAAATTATTGACCTCGGAATCACCCGAAAACATGCGTTCTGGCTTGATGTAACCTCGGGCGAGTGGGTGCGCGAGGATACGGGTACGATTTATAATGCTTGGGTTTTTCAAAAATCGCGAAAAGCAGAGCCTTTTACCTACGAAGAAAGCCTAAAACTCTCACAGGAAAAGACAAAACGCCAGATTCGCAAACTGGGGCTGCTTTTTGAAAATATTTATGCCTATGCGAGCCTTTTTGACCGCGAAAGCCTTGAAAACACCGGCGGAATCGAAGAATATTTTGTAAATCGTGCAAAATCAGGGGAAATTACTTTTGAATTTACGCCCAGAGAAGACCAGAAGCCCGTTCTGGATTATAAAAATGGGAAAATGGCGATTTCTGCGGTTCCAGGTGCGGGAAAAACTACGATTTTGCTTGCTCTTGTAATAAAACTGCTCCAAAACGGCGTAAAACCTGAAAATATCTTTGTTTTGACCTATATGGATTCGGCGGCAAGGAATTTTAAGGAGAGAATTAAAAAAATCTGCCCCAATCTCAATGCAATGCCCAATATTTCAACAATTCACGGGCTTGCGCTCAGGATTTTGAAAGAAAACTCGAATTCTGTGAAAATCGGGTTGGAAACGGATTTTGAGGTGTGTGATGATGACAAAAGGGCGCAAATTCTTCATCGTCTTTTTGCAAAATATAATATCGAAAACTCCGAATTTGACCGCTATGACAGGGCGATTTCAGCTTTGAAGCTTTCCTGCTTTGATAAGCTTAAAAAGCCCGCTACCCGTGAAGCTGCTGCATTTTTGAAGTTTTATAAGCTCTACAATTCGGCTTTGAGGGCGAAAAATCTGATTGATTATGACGATATGCTCGTTTATTCGGTCAAAATCCTCGAAAATAACCCCGAAATTGCTGCTTTTTACGCTGATTTGTGCGGTTATATAATTGAAGATGAGGCGCAGGATTCCTCGTTTATCCAGCAAAAATTGATAAACCTGCTTGCGCAAAAGCACCGGAATATAATCCGCTGCGGCGATTTGAACCAGTCAATCACCTCAACTTTCACAAATGCTGACCGTGAGGGATTTGAAAAATTTATAAACGAATCAAAAAGCGTCAAAATGTCCTCGTCACAGCGCTGCAATAACGCGATTTTCGGGCTTGCAAACAGGCTTATCGACTACGCAAAGAACGATTCTGACCTGAAAAATGCATTTTTTGACATAAAAATGCAGGAGGTTAAAGGCGCCAACCCGAAAAGTGAAAAACCACTCAATGTAAGGATTTATGAGGATTACAAAGAGGAGCGCGAGGCGATTATTTCAGCGCTGAGGGCGATTTTCGCTGAAAATAAGGACGCAAAAACCGCGATTCTCGTCCGAAATAACTTTCAAATAGGCGAATACGAGCAATTCCTTGCCGGATACGGCTTTACCGTGATTACGCGCAGCGATTATCTCGGGCGGCAGCCGGTTTTCAATCTTTTGCTTGCACTTTTGGGCTTTTGCGAGCACCCCTGGCGCAATGATACGGTTCTTGAGTTTATGAAGGCCCTTTCTTTTCAAAAACTCTCGATTTTTACCGAAAACGATTTTGAGTACGTTGAAAACCTTAAAAATCCCTTTATTCTTGCGCAATCTGATGATTTGCCCTCAAAAAAACTCGCACAGCTGCTCTGGGATTTGAATTATTGGCTTGAAAATTCGTTTTTGAATGTCGGGGATTTTGCGATTAAGGCGGGAAATTACTATTATTCAACGCAGGTTGAGCTGTCCAATCTGCATATCATTGCTTCGTATTTTAAGCGTTTGAGCCTTGAATATAAAACGAATCTTTATGAAAAACTGGTCGAGCTGGCGAAAAAACCGGCTGCGTGCAAGCTTTTTGCCGAAGATTCCGCGCAAAATGCCCAAGGACAGGTCAGTATCATGACTTTTCACAAATCAAAGGGCGATGAGTTCGATTTTGTGTTTATTCCCGGGCTTTGCGAGGAAACTTTGCCGCTTGTCAGGGAAAATTACAGGGTTAGCGGTGATTTGCGCTTTATTGAGCATATAAAAGCGCTAAATCCCGCCTACACACCCAAAGACGAAAACGAATTGCAAATCAGGCAGATTGAGGAGAATTTCAGGTTAATGTATGTGGCGCTGACAAGGGCCAAAAAGGGGCTATATATCAGCTGTGCAAGGAAATACAAGAAATATTCAAAGGTCAAAAACGTTTCTGTTTCGACATTGTTTGATGATTTTCTGGGAGGCGGGAAATGAACGAAATTTTTACCATAAACATGCTAAAAACCGCCTCAAAATGCCTGAAAAAGTACGATTTTCTCTATAATCAAAAAATCAGGCTGCCGGAGCACAACACATCCGGCAACACAGGTAGCAGAATTCATGCCCTTATCAACTATTATTTCAAAAATCAGAATGTTGAAAAGCTTCTTTCGACGCTGGATTCGTCAGAAATGACACTGTGGGCTAATTTTTTAGATTTAAAGCTGAAAAAACCTCTGGAAAGCGAGTTTTCGTTTCTTGTGCGTTTTGAGGATGTCTGGCTTTCGGGCAGGATGGACGCTTTGTTCTTTGAAAACGGCAAAATAACTGTTGCTGACTGGAAAACAGGCAATTTTAGCCACAACGAAGACGAAATGTTTCAAACAATGTTCTATCTTTACGCGGCTTCCGTGATTTTTATGAAAAACGGCATGGTCAGGGATTTTTCGGGGATTTCAATGGTTTATTATCTTTTAAAGGACAAAAAAGAGATAAAAATCGACTTTAGCGCGGATTTGTTTGCGGATTTCGGAAATAAATTCAAAAAAATTCTTGAAAAAATAAAATACGGGCGTTATAATAGGGGTTCTGAAATGCACTGCGAAGCATGTGAATACAGAAATATCTGTGATAGAAATCTACTATAAGAATAGTAAATATTTTTTAAAAATAATGACATTTTAAAATAATGTGCTATAATGGTAGTAGAAAAATTATCCGCAGATGAAAACCGCAGGACAGGTACAAAATGAAGTATATGAGCTTGATTTTGACAGTATGTATAGGCACCTTGATGTTATCAGGATGTTCAAACCTGAAAGCTGCGGTCGTGGACATGAGCAAGGCGCTGCCGGTACAACAGGAAATATCGCAGCCCAAAGTCAGTGTCCAGGGACGTACCATAAAACTGGGCGGTGAAGTCGATGACAACTTCGGTCCCAGCTTTGATTTCGACAAATTACAATAACATTAATTAACTAAAATACATTTTTTTATAAAAAATATTTTGTTTATTAAGGCACAAGGTGTTGTTGTCTTCTGTCGGCGCCCTCTCCATCGTATTACAAACTACACACAAAGGAGTTCTAATGAATTACACCCACGGAAGTCTTGAAAACGAAATATTAAAAACAGTTTGGAATATTGAAGATAATGAAGAACGGGATGTGTCCGTTACCGAAGTTCAGGAAACCATCAACAGGAATTCTAAAAATGACCGCGCTTACACTACCGTAAAAACTGTTATGGACAGGCTCGTGGAGAAAAATATGCTTGTTAGATACAAACAGGGCAAAAAATTTCTGTACAAATCTGTTTCCAGCCGTGATGAAATGGCTCAAAAAGCTATAAAACGCCTTGTCGGCCAGTATTTTAACAATGATGTAACGTCTTTGATGAAAGTCTTGGAAAAGGAATATCAGCTCGTATAAATGTCACAAATTATCGACAATCTGCTTTTGTGGCTTCATAATTACAAGCCGCAGAAAAAAGAGGAGCCGCCGGTTGACTATACAAAACCAAGAAAGCTTGCGGGGGAGATAATTATCGGCGTTTTAACCGAACATTTATGCGTTCGGGAGGGGCTTTTGCGCTTTCCGAAAGACGCGGTTGCCGATCCGTCGATTCAGGCTGCGTGGCACGCTTTATGCCATTATGAGGCTGATGAGGATTTGCGGCGCAGGGATATCGGGTATGCAAATGAGCAGCAGGAACTGCTCGAATTGATTGCTTTTACCTTTAAAGACGGAAAAGAGCTTCCTGAAAATATCATAAACAGCTACAAAAAGTACCATCCGGAGGTTTTAATCGCCCCTCAAAAGGGTTTAAAGGCGATATTAAGAAAATTAACAAGATTTATCAATATTTAATACAAAAAAGCTCGCAAATTTTACAATATGCGAGCTTTAAGTTGTTATTTAATTCAATTAACCTTTTTGCTGGTTCAAAACGTGCTGGATTTTGTTCATGATTTCATCGCCTTTGCTTTGCATATCAGAAACAATGTCCTCTGCGCGATTTTGGATTTCTTTTACGGTTTTGTCAGCTTTGTCATAGATGTCTTTTGAGCCTTTTGCGAGCATTTCTCTGGTTTCTTCACCTGATTGGGGTGCAAGAAGCAAACCGATAACGCCGCCTACAACGCCGCCTACTATGAAACCTGCTAAAAATTTTCCTGTTGACATAATATTCTCCTTCTTGACTTTACCGCGGGTGCGGTAATTGTGTAATTATTTTCTTGCGAATGTTTTGAAGCCTTGAACCAGCCCTTTGAAGAATCCGCCTGACATTTTTCCCATACCGCCGACAAAAAGCCCGCCGATTCCGAAAACTGTTGTTAAAATTTTTCTTATTGTGTTGAATTTATCGTCTGCGGATTTTGCAACAGAATTGATATTTGTCAGAGTTGTTTTGAGTTCTTCTAATAACGGTTCGATTTCTTTTTTTACCATACATGTTGTGTCGTTTAAATTATTCGCGAGTTTATTCAGGTCGATAATCAGCTTGACCAGATAAATTCCAATAACTATTAAAAATAGCATTGCAACGAATATTAAAAGTAACAAACCCAGTTGTAATGTTGTCGTCATTTTATTCCCCCGTCAGATTAATGTAATTCGTAAGCCATATCTTCTTTTTCTCTGGCTTTTGCCATTTGTTTTGCTTTGATATGGTCGTTTATTTTGTTGTATTGTTTTTCGAGCTTGTATTTCATCATATCGAGGGATTCAAGCGCCTGTTTTTTTGCTTCTTTTATTTCCGGAATCGCGTTTTGCGCAAATTCGTTGATTGCTTCTTTAAGCTCGGCTCTGGTTTCTTCGCCTGATTTTGGCGCAAGCAGTATTCCGGCCGCAACGCCGCCCAGAATACCGGCTAAAAGCCCTATACCAAATATAACATCATCCTCTTTTGACATAGTTGTTCTCCTGATTGTCTTAACTTGTTTTAGTATATCATTTTTTTCAAAATTTTACACCACTTATCGGGCTAAATAGCAAAAAAATAAATTCAGGGGTTTAATTTAAATATGAATATTTCGCCTTTTGTATCTCATATCCCCAAACCAACAGGATTTTCGCCCTCTTTTAAAAGTGTGGAACGTTCTTATGCAGCTATGGGCGCTGACGGGAAGTACAGCAAAGTTATGAACAATTCCTGGGCTGTTCGCGGCGAGCTCGACTGGAAAGCGAATGCGAAGTTTTTCGGGAGCCATTTTAAGGACAAAGAAAAGGTTAATGTTTATTCGCTGGCGTCCTCTGACGGCTCTGAGGCTTATATGCTTGCGATTTCGCTCATTGAAACGCTCGGGCAAAAGGAAGCTCAAAAATTTTTCCCCATAAAAGCGTTTGATAAGGACGAATATATTGTGGGGGTAGCAAAAAGCGGCAAATGGAACTTGATGGAAGCTGATTTGCGCAATATTCTGGATTTGTTTCCGAATGCAGGCAAATATCTGAAAAAATCAGAAGTACCAATGAAAATAAATAATGACAGTTTGTCAGAACGAACAGCAACATACGAGGTTTCGGATATTTTGAAGCGTGCTGTAAGGTTTGAAAAAGGTGATTTGTTGGAGGAAATAAAAAATATTGACGATGAGGATGGGAGCTCTCTTGTATTTTGCAGAAATGTCCTGCCATATCTTGAATCGTTGAAAACCGCCACCGCGCAGCAAGTTTCGAGCCTTCTGGGGCTGTATTTGGAAGAAGGAAGCGTTTTTGTGACCGGAGGGTATGATTTGGAGCTTACGGATTTAAACAGGAATCTTTATTTGCGCGATTTTAAGCACGTAAACAGGGAAAAATCGTCTTTTGTTTACATAAAAACCGACCCCTGGGCAGATTGTTAATAAATTCACTTGTCATAATATTTTTTTTATTATATTATTCGGTTACAGTTGAATTATGGCGGGTGTCGCCAAGCGGTTAAGGCCTCGGATTGTGGTTCCGATATTCGTGGGTTCGATCCCCATCACCCGCCCCATTTACAAATAGAGCTTCTGTATGAGGCTCTTTTTTAATTATTAAGCAACTTTTCCATAATAAAATTAACCAGAATCTCCCCGCCTCGCTCTACTTTCTGCTCTTGACGGACTGTATAACCTCTTCTTTCAAAAAACTGCCTTGCCGTGATTGAGGATTCTGTTGTAATCCTGTGAAAACCCTTTTGGAGCGCATATTTTTCTATTCCCTCCGCAATCAATGTAGCTGTGCCCTGCCCCTGGTAATCTTTATGAACAAATAAAAGGTCAAAATATCCAAAACCATCAACAGAACCAAAACCGGTTATAATACTCCCCTTTTCTGCTACAATTGTGTAATTTTTCGACAGACGCTCCCTCCAAGCGTCTAAATCATATTCTTCGGGCGCCCAGGCGTTTAATTGTGCTTTATTATAATCTTTTGCATTGACAGAATGGACTGTGTTGTAAAACAGTTCAACAATTTTTAGGCAATCTGCGTCATTGTATTTTCTTATTTTCATATTTTCAGAAATACCCATAATTTTATCCCCAAATATTCGTTGCATGTGCAAAGGATATTTTGATAATAGCAATTTATAATACAATTAACAATATAAGGAGAAAATTATGAATAAAATGTTTTGTTTCCAATGTGAACAAACCGCAAAATGCACAGGCTGCACCCAAATCGGCGGTTGCGGCAAAACAGCGGATGTGGCAAATTTGCAGGATGAATTAACAAGTTCTTTGATAAAATTGGCAAACACACAACCCGAAACAGAAGAAAATACAGAAATATTGATAAAAGGGCTTTTTACAACAATTACAAATGTAAATTTTGACGCAAAAACCATTCAGGAAGATATCAATAACGTAATAAATCAAGCCGGCGTAAAGGATTTTGATATTCAAAGCGTATGGAACTGCGAAGAGGACATTAGAAGCCTCAAATCTTTAATATTATTTGGGCTCAAGGGCATTGCTGCTTATGCTCATCACGCGAGAGTGCTCGGTTATAAAAATGCTGAGGTTGACAGCTTCTTTTATGAGGCTTTGCAGGCTATTTCAAAAGAGCTAACAGCAGAGGAGTTGCTTGCTCTGGTGCTGAAAGCAGGTGAAATCAACTTGAAATGTATGGAGCTGCTCGACAGGGCAAATACTGAAACTTATGGAAATCCTGTACCTACAAAAGTGACAACTAATATTGAAAAAGGGCCTTTTATTGTCGTAACCGGGCATGATTTAAGGGATTTAGCGTTACTTCTTGAGCAAACCAAAGATAAAGGCATAAATATCTATACCCATGGCGAAATGCTTCCCTGCCACGCGTATCCGGAACTCAAAAAATATCCGCATTTAAAAGGAAATTTCGGGACTGCATGGCAAAATCAGCAAAAAGAGTTCGATAACCTGCCAGGTGCCATACTTTTTACAACAAACTGTATAATGCCTGTAAAAGATAGCTATAAAGACCGCGTTTTTACGAGTTCTGTTGTTGAATACCCGCAATGTGCTCACATTGGCGACGATAAGGACTTTACTCCGGTTGTTGAAAAGGCTCTGGAGCTTGGCGGCTATCAAGAGGAACAAAAAATGACCGGTATAAATGGCGGTGATGTGCTGACAGTCGGATTCGGGCATAATACGGTGCTTTCTGTGGCCGATAGGGTAATAGAAGCCGTTAAAAGCGGTGCATTGAAGCATATTTTCCTTGTTGGCGGCTGTGATGGTGCAAAGCCGGGCAGGAATTATTATACAGATTTTGTGAAAATGACGCCTGCGGACACTCTGGTATTGACGCTTGCTTGTGGAAAGTTCCGTTTTAATGATCTTGATTTGGGAGATATTGGCGGAATTCCAAGGATTCTTGATATGGGGCAGTGTAACGACGCATATTCTGCAATCAAAGTCGCTGTTGAGCTTTCAAAGGCTTTTGGCTGCTCGGTGAACGAGCTTCCGTTGTCGCTGGTTCTTTCTTGGTATGAACAAAAGGCTGTTTGCATACTTTTGACGCTTTTGTACCTCGGAATTGAGAATATAAGGCTCGGGCCGACGCTTCCCGCCTTTGTTTCGCCAAATATTTTAAAAATTCTTGTTGATAAATTCAAAATCAAACCAATAACTACACCTGAAGAGGACATAAAAGCGATTCTCGGCTAAAACAAGGAAACTCCGGCATTAAAGGCCGGAGTTTCTTTTTAAACCTGTTTTCTGTCGGCTCTGTCAGCCAAAAATGTTGCAATAATCGGGATTATTATGTAATAAATCCCTCCGAGAATCAAAACCGGCTTTGCAATTTTTATCCCCTCAATTTGTTTTTCAAGTTTAGGGTCGTTTTTGTTGATTTTTCTGAATTTTTCAATAAATTTTTCAGCCGGCTTATTCAGAGCGCTGTTTACTGCATAGCCTCCGGTCAAACAGAGCGCAGTTGAAATTATGGAGTTGTAAATCAGCGGTTTTTTACGGGATTCTTCTATTTCTTTGCTTTTTGCCGTCTGCTGAACGAAAGAAGCGGTCAAAAGTATATCCGTCATTGAAATAATATGCTGCGCAAAGTTCGTATCCGCAAATTTTTTCGCTGCTTTTTGCACAGGATTTGTATCGATTAATTTTCCTATCCCTTTTGCAATATTTTCGGTCATTGTGCCGTAAGCGCCCTTAAAAGAAAGCGGGGTGTTTGCGACTCTTATTTTTGTTTTGTTTTCCTCTTTTTTCTTTTGAAATTTATCCATAATCGGCGGAATAAGCGCGCAGGTCAGGGCGGATTTTGGCACCGCAATAAGAAATCCGAGCCCCAGTTTGAAAATCTGGGTCGCAAACTGGTATTTTTTCGACTTGCCGAGCGTTTCAGCGCCTTCTTTCAGGGTTTTAATTGTGTTTTTGTTCAAATATTTTTTCGGATTCTCATCAATTTTCCTTATTGCCTTTGCAACTGGCGAAGAAGCGGCGAGCATTATCAAATATCCGGCTGCGCTGGAAGATAGTGACTTTGCGCAGGCGTATTTTTTGTTTTCTTTGTCAGTTTTCGGGGTTGACCAGATGGCCAGCGGACGGGCCACGGTTGAAAGCACCAAAGATGCGGTTGCTCCGAACAGAGAACCGTTTTCAGCTGCAAATTCCAAACCTTTTTTTAAAAGTTTGGAATTGTATACGCCCTTAAATGCGATATTATTATTTGTGTTTGAACTTATTTTCATCTATTTTAATTAGATAACACAAATAAAAAAAAGTAAAACGGAAGAATGGGCATAAAAGAGTTCGTAAAATATGAATTAAGCGGCTGGAAAAAAGGCGAAATCGCAGGGCTTTCAATTGTTTTTTTGATAATTTTTATAAACGCTTTTCTTGTAAAAGACAGCATTATCGCCGTAATTTCAGCTGTTTGCGGGATTTTATACACAACAATTGCAGGAAAAGGCAAGATTTCATGCTATATTTTCGGTCTTTGCGGAACTTCTTGCTACAGCTGGCTTTCTTTTGAGAATGCGCTGTGGGGAAATTTGCTTTTGTATATGGGATATTATCTCCCGATGCAAGTTTGGGGGCTTTTTGAGTGGAGCAGGCATTTAAAGCGCTCGACAAGAGAAATTGAAAAAACTCACCTCGCGCTAAAAGAACGTTTGAAGCTCGCTCTTTTGGCTCTTGCGGCAATTTCGGTTGCAGTCGCCATTTTGCGGTATTTTAATGACTCAAATCCCTTATTTGACGGGATAACAACGGTTCTTTCCGTCTTCGGAATGTATTTGACGGTGCGCAGGTGTATTGAGCAGTGGGTAATCTGGATGGTCGTGAACGGATTGTCCGCGCTGATGTGGCTGAACCTCGTTTTGCACGGTGCAAAAACATACTCAACTTTTATTATGTGGTGTGTTTATTTTGTGCTGGCTTTTTATTTTTATTTTTGCTGGCGGCGAGAGATGGAATTATAGTGAGTGCGTGCAGATTAGGGGATTTTCCTTTGAAGTGACTATGGAGGAGGGCTCAAAAATCGTCGAATAAGCAGAATTAAATGTTGCATGCCCGGGGGAATCGGAACGGAAAAGGAAAATCCCCTAACCTGCGAAAAACGTGGTTTTTGGGTAAATTATCCCCATTGGTAATCAAAATGCCATCTTTCCGGCGTTTTTCTAAAATCGCCGCCCCAGCGCATGCCTATTGACTTTGCATAATCTCCGAGCTTTTTGTAATCTTCATCAGTTCCGCCGATTATGTTTAAATCTACAGCTTTTCCCTCGCAATGGGCTGAACGTTTTGCGGCAAGGTGCGGTGTTGTTCTAATCAGATATTCCTGCTGCGCTTTTGTGCGGAATCCGCTGGTTATTTTTACATCTTTGCCCAGTACATTTTTTGCATAATCAAGCAAATCCATTGTTTTTTCCTGCATTTCAGGATTTAATTCCGAAATCTTTTTGGAATTGTCCGGAGCGTAGCTGTTGTTTGTCCTGTTGTAATCCAGCGGGCGGAAATTCTCCGTGATTTCCGCTTTCGGAATATTGAATTCCATCATCCTGATGGAGTTAAAAAACATATTTTGAAATTCGTCAAAAGAGCTGTCAAAAGTGCCGAATGAAGGCAAAAAGTTCATTGGCGGCATAAAAAAGTTGAAAATCGGCGCAAAACCTGTATTTTGCATTGTTTGCGGCGCTGTTATCTGCGGTGTTTGGTTTAAAAAGTTAATTTTTATTCCTGACATAATATTCCCTTAAATATCCCTTATATTTATAAACAAAATTTTTATATAGATATTGCTTTTTAAATGTGATATATTAAGATATGTTACAATTGAAATCCCCTCCCTTTGAGAGCACAATATTTATATGAAAAAATTTTGGACAATAGTTTTTTTCGCTTCGCTGCTGATTTTTAACACAAATTCGGCGGTCTTTTCTGATGAAACCGGCTCACAACCCCCGCAGGAGCAGGCTCAGGAGGAAGAAGAGCTTATGTTTGCGCCGATTGATTTGGATTTGAGCCAGGAGCGCGAGGAGGCGGTTAAAAAGTTCAAAATCAGGGTAGAATCGGACAGCAAGCCCAAACAGGTCAAAAATTACCGCAAAAACTGGTATGATTCTAAATTTTACCGTTATCAGTATTATGCGGACTCAAAAAATCTACAACCTTTGATTGCGCCTGCTTCTTACGGTGCATATCTGGAAACGGATTTGGATGATAATACAACAATTCAGGTTGGGCAGTATAATCTTTCCTGGTACGACGGCGGCCCGATTAATTTTATTGGCAAAGCCGAATCAGATTTTGACGTCGGAGCTACAATGACAGGGCATGGACGCAATTTTGACTATGCTGTCGGCATGTACACTGCTACTGATACGTTGAACAACTCCTATGGAGGGATTGTATCGACAAAACCAAAAAAAATCTGGCATTCAAAAGGCGATTTCAGCTTTGGAACCGGACTTTATTCAAATGATTACGGTTCTTATACGAAAAACACCGCAGGTTTCTTCACAAAGTACAGGCGCGGCAAATTCACCGTAAGCGGCCAGCTCGCGCAGAACACTTATTCAAACAATTCAACAAATCCCCAGAGTTTTCATGTTACCCATCAGTATCAAATTAACGACCACCTGATGATTAGGGGCAAAATGGTTAAAGAATTGAACTCTGATTACAGTCAGGATGAGTTGTCGCTTAGATTCAGCCCCTCATTTAAAAATGATGCGTTTTTTGTGGAACTTTCTTCTTCGCAAATAAACACGCTGAATAACAATGTACAGCAGCGTTTCAAAATTATGACAAATATCAATTTTTAAAACCACCGGAAAATTTTGAGCTAATGAACTCTGCTGCCCGCCGCGCTGATGGCGGGAAATGGTTAAAAAAGGTGAACCTTTGGGCTGGTTCGCACAGGCGAATCAGCTAAGGCGCCCCTGGATAGATGCTCAGGATGAAAAATCCGTAATATTTTCCTCCTAATTAACGATAATTTCAAAATATTTGATAATATTTTCGTTATACCGGTTGTCTTTAGTCGAAAATGGCAGAACCTCAACGCCCAGCTGCTTTTTCATGCTGCTTATGACCGACATTATTTTGGATTTTGGGGTGAGGTCGATTTTTGTTGCGATTACAACCGAATTCAGCCCGTGAAATTTAATCCATTCGTGCATTTGGAGGTCATTTTTCTGGATTTCATGGCGCGAATCTATGAACTGCACAAGCAGTTTCAACGGTTCGCGTTTCAGCAGGTATTCTTCAAGGTTTTTCTGCCATTTTGCCTGCATTTCTTTTGAAACCGCCGCATAACCATACCCCGGAAGGTCTGCAACCATATATTTTTCGTCAAATTCAAAGAGATTTATAAGACGTGTTTTGCCGGGCTTGTTGCTTGTTTTTGCGAGCTTTCCCTGATTTGTAATTCCGTTTATAAACGAAGATTTTCCCACGTTAGAGCGCCCCAGAAGCGCGATTTCGGGCATGTTAAAATTAGGGCACTGGGAAAGTTTTTCAGCGCTGATTATAAACTTTGCTTTTTTTACTATCATTGATACATTTCTTTTTGTACAGAACGCTCGTCAAAAGGTTGTAAACCTGAGGCGAATTATAAACGTTAATTTGTGCGGCTTCAGGCGAAAGATTAAACTGAATCCTGCTTTTTAAGTCTTTTTCCGGTGATTCAACATGGCAAATCTGTATTATCCGGTCTCGAATAATACTTAGGGGTTGTGATAAAAACAGTTCAAAAGTTTTAAACACGTTCATTATGTCTGCAATGATAACAGACTAAATTTTTAATTTCAATTGTACGGGTTAATTTTAAATGGTATTTTTTACAATTCAAAAAGAATTATGCGTTGAAGTTCAACGTATGAGCAGATTTAACGTTAGTCTGCAAGAGTTTCTGAATGCTTTCCAATTCAGCTGCAGCTGCCTGCTGTTGAGTTTCAAGGTTTTTCTGTTGAAGTTCAAGTTGCTGATCCATCAATTGCAATCTTTTAACTGCAGGATCAGATTCCCAGTCAGCACCGATTAATGAGCTTGTTTGATAAGCTATGTTCTGTCTTTTGTTGCTGATGTTCATGATTGAATACTCTAAATTGCTCTTGTACTGAGTGATAGTGAGTAATCTCGTGTTGATAGCGCAATAAGTTGCTCCCATTTTTTGCTCTCCTTTGAATTTAGTCTAGTTGTACGGGTTTGTGGTTAAAAGTTAGGTATTTTTGTTTGTCTTTTGAATTTTTTCTCTCTGTATATATATAAAGTAATTTGATGTTATAAAATTGCTATATTTGTTATATATTGATTAACAATTCTTAACATAACAAGAAAACGCCCGTAAAATGAGCGTTTTCTCCTAATGATATTTTGGTTCTATATATACGGTTTTTTGTTTTGATATATACTTTATCTATATTATTTGTTTAATGCTGCATCAAGCGCCGCTTCTAGAGAGGCAATTTTTGCTTCAAGAACCTCGATTTTTGCGCTATCAGCCTCACTTTTAACTGAAATGTTCTCGTTTTTCTTCTGGTAGGCTTTGCAAAGGTCAGTGACGTTGCTTTTTAGCACAATTGCGTATAAAAAGCCCGCCATGTTGGCAAAAAGCCCCAGCGCAAGTGAAAACACGCCCAGTGATATAGTGTAATTTTCATGATTGAACATGCAGGTGTAAGTTACGCTGTTTTGGAAATTTGTCCACGCAAAAAGCACAATAAGTGCGTTAAAAGCTATAAATAATATCAAAAAAAGGTTTTTCATTTTGTGCTCCTTAAATAATTCAATACTTTAATTATATCATCATCAAAATCAGTGGAAATTGTCCTTTCCTGCCCGTCAGCCGGAGAAACAAATGTCAGAGAATACGCCTGAAGCGCCTGTTCTGTGGTTTTTACGGGGATTTTTGCGCCTCCGTAAAAGCTGTCATTCACAATAGGGTGCCCGATATGCGCCATGTGAACCCGAATCTGGTGAGTTCGGCCGGTTTCGAGCTTTATGTCGAGCAGAGTGTATCCTTTGAACCGTTCGGCGACGCTGTAATGCGTTATTGCAGGCTTTCCGTCGGTGCAGACCGCCATTTTTTCGGGTTTTGAGGGGTGCCTGCCGAGGTTTGTGCTGATTGTGCCTTCTTCATTTTCAAAATTCCCGCTTACAACCGCATAATAGCGTTTTTCAATGGTTCTATTCTGCATTTGCAGCTTGAGATTTTCGTATGAATCGTTTGTTTTTGCGATAAGCAGCAGCCCTGAAGTGTTTCTGTCCAATCTATGAACGATTCCAGGCCTAAATTCCCCGTTGCAGTCCGAAAGCGTTTTAAAATGGTACAAAAGCGCGTTTACAAGCGTGCCCGAGGTTTCTTTTGCTGTCGGGTGTGTGAGCATGTTTTTGGGTTTTAGGATTACAGCGCATTTTTCGTCTTCGTAAAGAATTTTAAGCAGGAGATTTTCGGGCAGAATTTCAATTTTAGCCGGCTCTTCGATTGATATATCAATTTCGTCCTCAATTTTTAGTATTTTTGAGGGCTTTGCTACAGCTTTGTTTACAAGAATGCAGCCGTTTTTGATTTCTTTCTGGATTCTGCTTCTTGAAAGGCCGGGATAAAGCGTACAAAGCAAAGAATCCAGCCTTTCGCCCGCTTCTTCCGGTGTTATGATGATTTTATTCCGATTTTTTGTGCTCATTATTGAATAGTATATTACAAATTACGAGAAATGCCCCGATATTGATAAAAACATCGGAAAGATTGAAAATAGGGAATGTTACAAAGTTCAGCCGTATATAATCTGTCACAAACCCGTCAATAATCCGCTCAAAAAGGTTGCAAAACACGCCTGCAAGCATGAAAGCGTACAGGATTAAATCAGGGTACTTAATTTTGTTGATTATCCCAAGGATAAAGCTCAAAAACGCAACCAGAATAACAACCGAAATCACAATCAGAAAAGTTGTATGCTGTTGAAAAAGGCTGAAAGCTGCGCCTGTGTTTTTAACGTATTCTATTGAAATCAGCCCGAAATTAGCGCCGTCAAACCCTAAAATCAAAAAATCCCTCACAGCATAAGAAACAGCCCCGAGAATCAGTATTAATATTAAAAATATAAATATTTTTACATACGGTCGGTTCATTTAGCCGGTTTCTCCGGTATGGAGGGAAGCGAGAGGTTTACGCGGCTTGTTAAAAAGGCGATTCCGACGATATTCACTTCCACATTTTTATTTGTAATGTTTGTTTTGGCGATTCCGATTGAGGCAACTGCATTTTCGTTGTTTTTGTTGGAATTTGCTTTCAAAATCCGCTCCTGAATGCCGTCGCTTTTCACTGTTCTGAATACTTCTTCCGCTTTTTGCGCGGGAAAGGTGATTTCTTCGTTGTTTATGGACACCAGAGCGATGTATTCTTTAGGAACATCAATACGTACGATTGAGCTGTATTCCTGAGCCGCATTGGCAAGCGGAGGAGCGTCGATTTTCATCGTAATTTCTTTTGCAACGCCGTATTTTAACGCGGTTTTTTCGTCAATAATATAATCCGAAACGATTTTCCAGCCTGTATAGAACTTTTTCAGGTAATAAACGGTCAACGCATTTGATTCTATGTAGCCGTTTCCGCTAAGGTAGTCAACTTTTGAGCTGGATTCGCCCTCAATGGTTTCTTTTACCAGAACTGTTGCATTTTGATAGTCACTGTTTAAGGAAAGTACTTTCATGTCGTATTTTGCATTGGGATATGCTTTCCAAGAGTCGGATGCAAGCTCTTTGAGCTTTGCTTTGTCGAATTTATCCGCGCTCAAATAGCTGTCATCGTACATTTCCATAAGTTTGTCGAGGTTTTTTGAGTTGTTGAGCTTTCCATAATTCTCAAAAAACTCTTTCAACTCGTTTGTTGTGGAATAATTTGCGTTTTCAGCTGTTATAACACCTTTGAGCTTTGCTGCAAAAGCTGGATTCGGGCTGAATACCGGCATAATTAACGCCAGAAGCGTGATTGTAAATATAAATTTATTAATTCTTTTCAAGATTCTCTTCCGTTTATCTGTTTTTATCTCTATTCAATGGTTATTATATAATAAATTTAATAAAAATTCTTTTTTGTTATAATTTTGTTGTAATTAACTGCAAAACTGCGGTGAATAATCTGAATTTAGAGGTTTTTATGCTATTAACAATCGATATAGGGAATACATCAACGACAATAGGCCTGTTTGACGGTGAAAAGCTCGCCGAAACCTGGTCAATAGCCACGGACGCAAGGCGTTCGGAGGATGAAATCGGGATTTTGCTGATTAATCTTTTGCGATTGCACAATTATGAGGGTAAAATTACCGATATTTCGATTTGCAGCGTTGTTGTGCCTTTGACAGAGCGGTTTAAGAACGCACTTGTTAAATATCTGGGCATAAAACCTTATATTGTGACGAACAAAACCGCTAAACTTTTGAAATTTAATGTTGATTTCCCCGAAGAAGTCGGCCCCGACCGGATTGTGAACGCTTTTGCAGCATACAGCCTTTTCAAAAAGACCTGTATTGTGGTTGATTTTGGTACGGCAACATCTTTTGATATTGTGAATGGCAACGGGGAATTTTTGGGCGGTGTAATTTGTGCGGGAATGAAAATTCAGGCAGAAAGCCTGAAAAGTTTCACCTCAAAGTTGCCTTTAATAAAAATTGAGTCTTCAAAAAGCGCAATCGGCAAAAATACCATCGATGCAATGCTTTCAGGAATAGTCAGGGGGCAGGCGAAGATGGTTGAGGGGCTTTTGGCTGATTGTGAAAAGGAATTGGGTGAAAAACCTGTTATTATTGCGACAGGCGGGTATGCTGAGATTGTTTCAACGTACATGGAAAAGAAATTTGACCTTATCAGCCCGTATTTGACGCTTGACGGGTTGAAGCTGATTTATGACAGCCATGTGTCTGTGGGTGCTTAGCGGGAGGGGACGGATAGTCAGGAATTTCTCTTTTGCGTTCCGATTCCTCCGGGCATTAGCCGTAATATGCTTTTATTGGGGGATTTTTGTGCCCTCCTCCATAGTCACTCCAAAGAGAAATCCCTGACTATCCGCATTGCCGCCTCTTCCGGAGTAAAAAGTAATGAATAATCATTTTTCTAGCTCGATTCACTTCGTTCATAGGCGTCGAAAAATGATTATTCATTACTTTTTACGCTCCATCACCAATCTTAAAAACCTCAAAACCTCAAAACCTCAAAAAGCTCAAAAAAAAGAGCCTTACGGCTCAGAATGTTGTGTTTTTTCCTCGTTAATGTGTGGTAGGTTTCTCAATCTCTAATTTTTAGTCCTCGTATATATATAAAAAATATATATACGAAATAATTGCCTATTTTGAGGGAAATTGTTAAGAAATGTTAATTATTCTTCGTCTTCGTCAGAATCATCGAGCGATTCTATAAATTCAACGACCTTGTTGAACTCTTCATCATTTTCAATGATTTCAAAGATATATTCTTCACCGTCTTTTGTAAGGCGCATGAGAACAACTTCTTTTTCCTCGTCCTGTTTTTCTTCATGAGGGAGCAGGAGGCCGTATTCTTTGCCTTCAAACTCAACAATGTCGATTAATTCAAATTTTACGACATTGCCGTCTTCGTCGATTGTTTCAATCAGCTGATCTTCCATATCTTCGGGTTTTGCCATTTGTTTCTCGCTTTCTATGCTTTGTCTAAATATTGCTGTAGTATTATGCACGCACTTTTCAGGTCAACAAGACCTTTGTTTTTCGTGTATTTTTTGCCTTGAAGCGCAAGAATGCCCTCTGCCTGGCGGCTGGTCAGCCTTTCGTCTTCAAAAATTATCTCGTAATCGTCTTTTAACAGGTTCGCAAAGTTCATGCAATCCTCTGCCTGCGGGCCAAGTGTGCCGTTCATGTTTTTTGGCAGCCCGATGACGATTTTTTGGACATTATTTTGGGCGCAAATCTCTTTTATCTTTGAAATTGCATCTTTTTCGGGCTGTCTGTCGATAGTTTCGAGAGGCTGGGCGCTGAAAAGCACGCTCAGGGCTATTCCGATTCTTTTTGTGCCGACATCCAGTCCCATTATTCTATTCATGCTCAACCCAGTTTTCTTCTATCTTTTTGAGAATTGATTCTACAAAATTTATGTCTATTTTTTTTCTTTCTTCCTCACGCTTTCTGGTGAAAATCGACGCAGCAGCGCTTTGGGAATAAAATTGCTCTTTTTTGTTTAAAAAATGTTCATAAATGCTCTTTTTAATGATGTTTTCATAGAATTTTGTTAAATATTCGGTATTTTGCGAAAGCGTAAACAGCATATCCGCCTCAATGTCATGCCCCTCAACCCTCAAAAGGTAAGACATCAGCTTTAAGCGGTGGTCAATCGTCTTTTTTAGCTCCGGAGTGAAAATTTCATCAGCGGGGAGCGGATTTTTGAAATATTCTTCGGGATTTTCGTTGAATTTCTCAAGAAATGCGCTGAAAAGCTCGTTTTTATCAAAAAACCACTTCTCAAAATACCCTTTTTCGTAAAGCTGCCTCAACAGAAAGTCATTCAGCCTGATTTTTCGTGCATTTTGCGTTAAATCAAATTCTTTGTACGGAATATCAAAAGTTATCGTTCTCCAGGCCGCATATTCGTAAGGCATTTCATCAAACATCAGGCGGGAGGTTTTTTCTGCATTTATTAGCAAAAATTTACAAAATTCCGGCGAAATTTCAATAATTTCATCATTAGCAAAGAATTTTGAGGTAATTCTGCCAAATTCCGAATCGGAAATTTCATTGAACCCGAAACAATCCACAATCCCGTCAATATCGTTGATTACAACAGAAAACATCTGGATTAGTTCTTCATCGTTTTTTCTTGAGAAAATAACGCCGATATTTCCATGCCCGTCGGGAAGATTTGTAAAACACCTGTAAACAGGCGCTTTTGCGAGGATTTTTGCGTAAAATTTGTCTGTGTTGTCTTCTTTTATTCCGGAAAGTTTTAGCATGTTTATGTTTTTTTGCGCGTGTGCCTTGACTTTTAGGTCATTTACGTTTTCAAGAACGTAATTCAGCGTGCGCAGGGCAAGTTCTGATTTTGATTCGCCAATATTCTTTATTGCGTCAAAAGCCAGCTCCGAACAGGGTTTTGCAATGATTAACGGGGCAAGAATATTTGCAAGATTGTCGCCATCATAGTCGTTATTTAGCGAATCAAGCAGCATTTTCCCCTCTCTGAGCGGCAGCGCGTTTATAAAATCCAGAAAATCAATTTGCGCCTCCGGATTCAATATTGCGCTGGCAAGGAGCCTTGTTGTATCCGCATCAATGATTTCCTCGGGGTTTTGCAGGTACTGCAGGTAATCATCGTAATTCAAATGGTTGCCAAAAGCCCTTAAAACGTTAATTATTTGTGATTTTATTTTGTCGCTCAGCGCAGGATTTGCCAGTTCAGCCAGCAGGGCGGTTTCTGTCTGGTTTTTGTCGGCAAGTTCATGCAAAAGGCAAAAAATAATCTGGCAGCGTTCTTCGGGATTCTCTTTTTTGAGCTCTTTTGCCAGAATTTCGAGAATTGCCTCCCTGTCTTCAATATCACGCAGCGAATCAATAACCTCCATTGCCGACTGCGCAGAACGGTTAGCCGGATTCATAAGCTCCGTAATAGAGGAAAGAAGTCTTGCGCGAATTTGAAGTTTTGATACTGCCATTATTTAAACTTTACTCCAAAAAGCATCGAGGATTTTTTGTGCCTCGCCCGAGGGCATTTTGTCTTCCAAAATAAGGTACTGAACGGCAATCATCGTGCATTCCGAGCAAATGCTTACGCCCGGGCCTTTTACCATTTTCACAACCTGCGTATTCGGTCGTCCGCAAAAGCTGCAATAAACCAAATCCTGCGGCTGTTCCTCCTCATGCTCGTGTTCTTCATGCTTTTTGCTGCGGCTGTTTAAGGACACAACCTTTTCTTCGTTATCTGACATTGGTTTACCTTTTCTTTTTAAGACTACATCAAATATTGTATCTTATTTTAATCAGGTTGCCAAATTTTTTTATTTTGTATATTATGTTGTAAACTTTTAAACTTATAATCTTCCGGATTTATTTCGGAACTGCCTATAGGCAGGTTGAGAGTGAAGATATTGGAGAGATTTTTCCTTATGAAAAAAGTTATATTATTGATTACGGTTTTGTTTGTATCAGTCATAAGCACAGCTTGTATAAATAATCTGGCTGTTCAGGAGCTCAACAATAAGGCAAAAGCCTACCTTGAGGCCGGTGAAACGGATAAAGCCATCTGCCGCCTGCGCTCAAGCATTGATTTGGACACAAATATCTTTGAAACTCATTATAATTTAGGTGTTGCGCTCATCCAGAACAAGGAATATGAAGAAGCGCAAAAATCTCTCGAAAATGCAATCAATTTAAAACCGGATTTTCCTGATACTTATTATTCTCTGGCGCTTTCTTTGCAAGAACAAGCCTATGCGCTTGCAAATCCCGCTTCAGAGGAGGAAGAAACCGCTGATTTAGCTGAAGAAACAGAAAATACTGATATTTCATCAGAAGAAGCTCCGGTTAAAGAACTTACCGAAGCGCAAAAACAGGAAATCGTAGAAAAATTCAATCTCGCTATTGAAAATTACAATAAATATCTTTCCAAAAAGCCTGACGCAAAAGACAAAGAAAGTGTTGCTTCCCAGGTTGCAACTTTGACGGAAGAAATCAAAAAATACAATTCACAACCGGAAACCGAAGCTGAATAATGCAGTCGCCTCCGTCTTCAATAATCTTTTCTATAGGCGGGTTTCATCTTCATTATTATGGCTTGATAATGTTTTTCGCAATTCTCTGCGCTATTTTGACCATGCGATTTGTTGCGAAAAAATTCTATAAAGATGTTGATACCTCGGTTTTGCTGGATATTTTGCCGCCTATTCTCCTTTGCGCAATACTCGGCGCCCGAATTTATTATGTTGCGCTGGATTTTTCTTATTATTCAAAGCATGCGGGCGAAATTTTTGCGGTTTGGAACGGCGGAATCTCAATCCATGGCGCGCTGATAGGCGGAATCCTCTGCGGTGTGTGGCTGGCGCGTAAAAATAAGTTTTCTTTTCTGAAATATGCGGATATTTTTGCTTACGGGCTTTTGATAGGGCAGGCTGTCGGCCGGTTGGGCAACTATTTTAACTGCGAAGCCTTCGGAAAGCCAACACTGCTTCCATGGGGGCTTTATATTCCGGAAGTGCACAGGCCTTTTGAATATTATCAGTATTCTTACTTTCATCCGACTTTCTTATACGAAATTATCTGGAATCTGCTTGTTTTTACCATGTTGATTCTTCTTACAAAAAAAAGAACCTATCCGGCGGGCACGGTGTTTTTCGGCTATCTTGTTTTGTATTCCATCGGGCGTTTTTTCATTGAATTTTTGCGTATTGACAGTGTTTTGAACGTAGGGATTGTGCCTGTTGCGCAAATTGTTTGCGTTATTGCTGCTGTTGCCGGCGTTTTTGGGGTAATCCGGGTCAACCGAAAAAAATAATTGCAACCGATTCTTTTCTTTGTATAATTATTAGGCTAAACGTTTTTACATGCTCTGTTTAGATTTTTGTAACATTAATGACAGGTCTAAAACATAGTAAAATCAATGGTTTTTAAATTTTTTGTTAATTTTTCGTAACATTTGTTGACGAATTTAGCAATTATTTTTATTCACGAGATTTATGTAATCATGTCCCCACATATTAACAAGCAAGGAGTAGGAAAGTCGATGAACATTAAATTAAACAATGTAAACATTCTTGAAAAACAAGAAAGTTTTGGTAGGAAAAACAAAAAAGCTGAAGAAAAGCATTCTTATACAACCCAGCCAAAAACAAGCACATCTCACAAAGTAAGAAACAGTCTTGTTGGCGCTGGTCTTGCTCTTGCTTCTTTAGTCGGTATGAGCAGCTGCTCTGAAACAAATCAGATTGTTGACATTAATCTGGATAAACTTTTTGAATATATTGATTCAATCAATGATAGATTGGACAAAATTATTGAAAAAATGGACAACAATTATGTTGGATTGTTAGAAAAACTCCAGGATATTCTCGAACAACAAAAATTAAACGAAGCTAACCAGGACAAATTCAGAAAACAGTTGATTAGCTTGTTAGAACAATATCATCTGGAAAATTCACAGTACAATCAAGCAATACTTGACATTTTGAACAACAATTCACTTACTGCTGAACAAAGATATCAAAAGATTATGGAAATGATGCAGCAGATTGTTGACCAGCTCGGCAAACTCGACGGAATTCAAGAATCTATTGATAACCTTGAACAAACTATCACAGTTGGCAACGATAAAGTTTCTAACCTCATCAAAGAAGCAATTCTTGAATTTAAAGAAGGCAAAATCACCCTTAAAGAATTGAACCAGATGATTGCTGAATGGATTGTAAATTCTGATCTTCAAAACAAAGAAGTTATCGAAAAAATGAACGAAATCCTCAAAGCTATCGAAAATGGTCAGCTCACAGATAAAGCCGCTCTCGACAAAATCGCAGCTCTGCTTCAAACAATTTCTGATGACGTAAAAGATATTGCCGCTCAACTGAAAGCACTCGCTCAGCTGGTTGAATCAGGTGACAAACAGCTTTCTCAGGATATTCAAAACCTCACAAATAAATATGAACAGGGTAATGCAGATTTGAATTCTACATTGGTTGCAATCCTTGAAAAAGCTGAACAGCAGTGCACAAACGGCAGCACAATTATCTCTCAAATTGAACAGCTCAAAGAATTGATTGCCAATGGACAAATGGGCAGCACTGAAGCGCTTGAATCAATCAAAGACATCTTAAACACTATCAATACAAACATTGAAACTGCTAATAAGAAAATTGATGACGTAATTGCAGCTCTCGGTAAACTTGATTCTAACCTTAGCGCAAAACTCGACGCACTCATCAACAAATATGACCAAGGTCAGATTTCAATGGAACAACTGGTTGAACAGATTCTTGCAGAATCAATCAAATCTAACCAGATTGGAACTGATACTTTGAACGAAATCAAAGAAATCAAAGCTCAGTTAAACGCAGGTCAGATTAGCATGGCAGAAGCTCTTGATAAATTGACTCAACTTGTTCAGGATATCAAAGACATTTCTCAGGAAATTTTGAACTCTCTCAAACAGCTTGCAGCTGACTTCAACACATACAGAACTGAAAACGATACAAACCTGAAAAACCTCGGTAACCAGATGGGACAGGTTGTCAGCGGTGTAGGCGATATCAATGAACAACTGAAAAACCTCAACAAAACTGCTGATGCAATCTACGGTTCTGTTACAAAACTCGGTACAACAGTTGATAACATCTACGCAGAACTCGGCGATATCAAAAATGAAATGGGTTCAGGTCTTACTGCTGAACAGTTAGAAGATATTCTTGCTAAGAAAGAACCCGAACTCTACAAACAATTCCAGAATATCGTTGATGTTGTAGCTCAAGGAAATACAAAATTAGACAATATCATTGATATAATGAACGCTTTCAAATCATTCGGCGACAAACTGGATGGTATGGGCGAAAAAGTTAACGAGTTGGTCGCTTTGATGCAGACTTCTAACGAAACTCAACTCGCTAACGCAAAAGACATCATCAATGAAATTAAAAACCTTGCAGCAGGCGGTACTGCTAACACAGCTGAAATCAATGCTAAGTTAGATGAAGCAATCGGCCTCCTCGGCGACATCAAACAACTTCTTGAGGAAATCTCCGGCAAAATGAATACCGTAATTTCCAACCAGGAAAAAGCTCAGGAAAAAGCTGACGCTTATATGACAAATTCAATGAATACTTTGCAGCAGATTCTTGACAAAATGGTTTCCGGCGAAGACTTTGCTTCACTAGTTACGAAATTTGAAAGCTATGTAGAAAATGCTCAGGCTCAATATCAGGTTATCCAGCAGGATAATGCACAATTTAAAGCTTTGCTCGAAGAATTGATTGCTAAACAGGGCAACGGCGGAATGACCAAAGAAGAAATGATTGAAGCTATTCAAGAAGGTCTTAAAGGCTTGAACATTCCTAACTACAGTGAAGTACTTGATGAAATCAGCTCAAAACTTGATGATATCATCGGAAGCACCGGTTCTGATATTACACTCGAAGCTCTTGAACAGCTCTTCCAAAAATATCAGTCAAATGCTGACCTCTCTCTGACAAATGAATTGCTCGACCAAATCCTTTCTGTAACCGGTGCAATTTTGAACCAGTCAGGAATGGGTGGCTCAGGCAGTGTTGATACTTCTGAAATCAAAAGCCTTATTTCACAGGTTCTTGAAGCAATCAAAACAGGCAACACTGATAGCATAGATTCAATCAAGGCTTTACAGAAAACTCTTGCGGAAATCAAAGCTCAACTTGATAATATAGCAAACCAGGGCGGCGGCGAAACTGCTTTTGCAAGAACAGCAATGAAAAATCTTGAAAGAGCAATCGCAAGAATGGACAACTACAACGCTTACGCTAACCTCGTAAGAAGCGAATACAAAGCTAATGACGGTCAGACAGTAAGAACTGCATCAGCCGGCACTTACAGACCCGATACTTTCTACTGGAGAGCGTAATCGGTTCTAAATACCGAAAATAATAAAAAGAGGTTTAAGTTATAACTTAAACCTCTTTTTTGTTAGCGGAATTATTTATTAGTTTTTGGGTTTGTGAGCTTCAAAGAATGCGTGTGAAACTTTTTTGTCGTTTTCGATACAAGGATCTTTTTCCGCTTTGATAATAGCTGCCATTGATTTTTCGTAGTCTTTGATTGCTTCAGCTGCTGTTTTGTTGTTTTTAGCTGCTTCAATATTTGCTGTTGACGGAAGATTTATTGTTTCACCGACTTTGAAACCTTTGAATTTCTTTTCACCGCAGTCATCAGTGAAGTCTTTTACGGGGTTAAGAGCTTTCAATTCATCAACTGATACTCCGTATTTCTTAGCAAGTGAGTTGAGAGATTCACCATTTTGAACTACTACTTTGTAAGGTCTGCTTGCGATTTCTACAGGTTCAATAGTAATAGGTTCATCTTCAATTTCTGCAAGATCGAGAAGATTTGCCGGTTGAGGTACAACTATTTGCGGTTTTTCTTCTTCTTTAGTTGCCAGCTTGTAAATCAAAGCTTGTGCCTCATCAATGTTCAGAACGCTGTCTTTGCCTGCTGCTTCTCGCATTGCTTTGTTCATTGAATCTTTGTCAAGAGCGCCTTTTTCATCTGTAAAGTATGTTGCGAGTTCTTTCATAACTCTTTTGCCATCTTTTGAAGCTTTGGATTCATCAACGTATTTGTTGTAAGCTTCAGCATTATCGTGAGTTATTTCAACCGAAACTGCTTTTTCATTTCTAAATGCCTGACCGAGCATATCAGCTGCGAATGTTACGCCTGCTGCTGCAACTGCAACCGGAATTGCTGCTGTTTTTGTTACATTTTGTGCTACGTTTACAATGTCGCCTGCTGTGACTGCTTGATTTACTTTTGTTGTGATTAATGCGCCTGCTCCTGCTCCGATACCGCCGACGCCGATTGTTCTTCTTGCGCCCTGTGCCGGATTATACCATTTTTCTTTGTCACCGAGAAGTTCTATGATTTCTTTTGTATCCTTTTTAGAAAATTCTACGCCGTATTCTCTTCCGATTTCGTTCAAATCAGCTCGCAACTGTCTGAATTCTGAGTTTTCGTGGCTGTAATTGATGTAGTTGTCTTCACCGGCTCTATCATTGTACAGTTTTGCTAATCTTTCAACATCCAGATTCCCTTCTGCATCTTTCAAGAAGCCTGCATTCACCAATTTTCTGTAAGTTTTGTTTCTTACATCGCCTTCGCCTGCTCCGTTTTCAAGAACTTCAGCCTGTTTGTTTTCAAGAGCTTTTGTTCTGTACAGGTTGTTGTCTTTTTTGCCGAGAATATTTCTTTGGAACCAGTTAGGACGTTTGTCCTCTTTGTCCATTTTAAGGTCATTTTCCTTATAATATTTTTTAACTTCTTTGTAAACTTTTCTTGTTTTTGTGCTTTCTGCATTTTTCAATACATCATAAATCGAAACAGGTGTTTCCTGTGTTTTTTGTGCAAGACCTTTTTTAATGTCTTTTTTGTCTGCTGCGTTGCTGTTTACTGCTGAAACTTCAAATCCCATGTTAATATCCCTTTCTTTATCCCCTGTAATAATATAGATTTCTATGTAAAATCCTCTGTGTTTATATAAACAATTTTTCTTTTCATAAATTGCCTGAAAAAAGAAAAGTTTTTATGAAAAATTTTCAAAAATTCCTGTAAAATAAGGGATTAGGGGTGTTAATATTTCTTAACATTATAAACAACCTCAAAATAACGGGCAAATGAAAAGGCGGCTGAAACAGCCGCCGGATGTTGGAATATAGTTCGGAGTTTAAACTTATATACGGCTTCCTGCTGCTTTGTAGAGCCCGATGGAATCTACAAGGCATTCAGCCTTTTGCTGTGCAACCAGCTTATCAATTGTGAGCAGGTTTTCTTTAAACTGGATTAAATCCAGCATTGAAATGGTTCCCTGACTGTATTTGCGCTCATTGTAGCTGTAATCTGCTTTTTCCAGAGCGGCTTGTTTTAGCGTTTGGTTCATTTTTTCTTTGTCCAGCTTTACAGAAGCAAGCGTGTCGTTGACCTCTTGAATTGCTGTCAGATTTGTCTGGTAATAATTGTGCAAAATCCTTTCGTATTGCGCTTTTTTAAGCCTCAAATTAGCAATTCTTTTACCTCCGGTGAAAATAGGCAGCATTGCGCCTCCACCGATTGCCCATAGCATATTTTTTGTTGTAAAAAGGCTTCCAAAGTCAGATGCGTTAAAGAAAGCAAGCCCTGAAAGCGTAATTGTGGGCAAAAATTCCTTTTTAGCTACACGAACATCAATTCCGGCTTTTTCAACCATCTTTTCTGCTTTTAGGTAGTCCGGACGCTGCGTTATGATTTCGGATGAGATTTCTGCCGGCAAGTTTTTATGCAGGGCAAGCTCATCAAGCGAGCTTCTTTCCAGATTTTCTGAATTTGCGGGGCTTTCGCCAATCAAAACCGCAAATTGGTTAAGTGTTTTGGTTCTTTGTTTTTTCAGCTCAATCAAATCCGTTTGCGCACTGACAAGAGCCTTGTTTGCTTTGACCGTATCTGCTGTTGAGGTCAAACCTTCGCGATTTCTTTTGAGCATTAAGTCATAAATTTGAGTTCTTATGCTTACGATTTCCTCCTGCAGCGAAATCATTTTGTCCAACTTGATAATATTGAAATAAGTCGTTCCAACAGCCGCAGCAACCGCTATGTACGCCGCTCTTTCGTCAAACTGCGAGGCTTCATATAATTTTTTTACGGATTTTGTCTTGTCGCGGTTTTTCAGGAAAATATCTGCCTCATAACTAATCATTGCCGGCGCAGCAAAGCCCCAATCCGAATGCGAAGTGTAGGGCATTTTGGCGTATCCCGGGCCAAATCCCGCTGTAGCCTGCGGAAGCTGGTCTGCAAACTGCGCTTTTACATTTTGATAATATTCTTCGACATTTATCGTTGCTGCTTTTAAATCATGGTTGTTTTGAACCGCTTTTTCAATATATTCGCTCAAAATCGGGTCATTGTAGCTTTCCCACCATTCAATATTAATATAATCAAATTTATAATTTGCGTCTTTATTTTGCTTTTTCTCCTTTGAAGCATAGCTGCGAAAAACTTTCGGGGCTGCGTCGCTTTTTGCCAGTACAGGGAGTAATGTATTTGTTGAAATCAGGCTCAATGCCAGTGCTGTAGCCAATATCTTCTTCATATTTAAAACCTTTGCTTGCAATTTTTATAGTCGTATGTTAGCATATTTGTGTTGTAAATGCAACATGTTTTTTTTACAACATAGCAGTGTATAATATAGTCAAAATAACAGGATATAAAATTGGAAGAAACAAAATTGGTCGAGCACTATACCGACAGCATATATTATGAGCTCGAAAAAACAGCCAGATATTGCCGATTTTTGGGGGTTCAGGTTTTTGATAAGCTTGGCGTAGATATTAACCCCTCAGAATATGCGACTCTCGACACGATTTCTTGCAATCCGGGGCTCTGTCAGCGCGATTTGGCAAAACTTATCCTGAAAGACAGGGCAAATACCGGCAGAATCCTCGATTCTCTGGAGAAAAAGGGCTATATCAGCCGTTTTAGCGATGAAAAGAACAACAGGCTTATTCGCAGAATAGAAATTACCAAAGCAGGGCTGGCTGAGCTCAAATCAATAACCGAGAAAATCCGCCCTATGCTTATTAATGCAATAGATGCTATTCCCCGTTCTGAAAGCGAGGCTTTGAGGGCATCTATCAGAAAATTCAGAGAAACTTTAAGCAATATTGTAGAAACCCAGATATAAGGAAAATAAAATGGAAGAAGAAAAAATACAACAGGAAGAAAAAGTGGCTAAAAAGCCTTTTAAACGCTATATTTTCGGTACAATCGGAATTATTGTTGCGTTGATTGGTATTTATCTTGTAATTGACGCTTATCATTTTCAGTCAACGGACGACGCGTATGTAGAAACCACGACTGTTCAGGTTGCGCCCAAAATCACCGGTCAGGTTGTTGAAGTTTATGTTACTGACAACCAGAGGGTCAAAGAGGGCGATTTGGTTGCTAAAATCGACGATGCAGACTACAAAGTCAGGCTTGCGCAGGCCGAAGCCAGGTACGAAAGGGCTCTTTTGAACCAAAAAAATGCAAAAGCAAACCTTTCTGCCTCAAAATCCAATATAGATGTTGCAAAAAAAGATTTGGAACGCTATAAAAACCTCTACGCTGACGGTGCTGTTTCAAAACAAACCCTTGATTCCTCGCAGGCTAAATATGACGCGGCTCTGGCGAATTTGACATCCTCAGAACAGGCGGTCATGTCAGGCGGCGGAAGCAAAGTTGCCGACGCGGAAATAAAAGAGCTCAAGGCGCTTAAGGATATGGCTGCTTTGAATCTTTCTTATACAAATGTTTATGCCCCTCAGAACGGCACAGTAGCCAGCAGACGGGTCGAAAAAGGCATGTATGTGCCAACCGGCGCGCCTTTGTTTGTTATAGTTCCTGATAATGTATGGGTAGTTGCAAACTACAAAGAAAATCAGCTCCAGCATATGAAAGTCGGGCAGCCTGTTGATATAAAAATCGATACTTATCCCGGAAAAACCTTCAAAGGGAAAGTTGACAGTATACAAAGAAGCTCGGGAGCCAAATCCAGCCTTTTCCCGCCTGAAAATGCTGTTGGTTCGTTCGTAAAAATTGTACAGCGAATTCCTGTGAAAATTGTGTTTACGGAAAAAATCAATCCGGAAGAATTTAACATTGTTCCGGGGATGTCGGTTGTTCCAAAAGTCAGGGTAAGATAACATGTCAACGGCTCAAACACAGGAAGAATGGAAACCAAAGCAAAATCCGTGGTTGATTACTGGCGCATTAATGCTTGCCGTGTTTATCTTCGCGATAGACGGCACAATCGCAAACGTTGCGCTTCCCCATATGGCAGGCAGCTTTTCAGCCAGCCATGACGAGTCAACGTGGGTTTTGACGAGCTATTTGATTGCCAGCGGGATTGTTATTCCTATGGTTGACTGGTTTAGCCGGGTTTTTGGGCGAAAAAACTTTCTGCTTTTGAGCATTTTGATTTTTACAATAGCCTCAATGCTTTGCGGAATGGCTCATTCTCTTATTGAAATGGTGCTTTTCAGGATTTTGCAGGGCGTTGGCGGGGGCGGAATCGTTCCGATTGCGCAGGCAATACTGCTTGAGAGCTTCCCGAAAGAAAAACGTCCGGCGGCAATGGCTGTTTTCTCTCTTGGCGTGCTGCTTGCCCCGATTATCGGCCCTGTTGTTGGCGGATGGATTACAGATAACTGGTCATGGCCCTGGATTTTTTATATAAATGTGCCTTTTGGCGCTGCAGCGATTTTAATGTGCAATGAAATACTGGAGGATCCTCCGTACGCAGCAAAGCAGGACAATGTCAAGACAGACGGCGTGGGGTTTTTCTTCCTCGCAACATGGCTTATTACTTTGCAAATAGTTCTTGATAAAGGCAACAACGCGGACTGGTTTAACTCGACATGGGTGTGCTGGACATTTGCTGTTTCTGTTTTGTCGTGTATTTTGTTCTTTATTTCCCAGTTTAAGAACAAAGAATCGTTGATTGATTTGAGTGTTTTTCGCGACAGGAACTTTTTGAACGGAACAGCAATTCTTGTGACCATAAATCTTATTTTATATGCAGCTCTGGCTATTTTGCCGCAATTTTTGCAGACAATGCTCGGTTATACCGCGTTTTTAAGCGGATTTTCAATGATGCCCAGAGGGCTGGGGTGCCTTGTTTCAGTGCTTGTGTGTGCTGCAATTGCGGATTATGTGGATAACCGGAAATTAGTCGCGGTCGGACTGGTTTTCATAGGGCTGGGCGGCTTTGTTTTCGGTAATTTAAACCTGCAAATCTCAACTATAAATATCCTCATGCCGAACTTTTTATACGGGCTGGGAATGGGGTTTGCAATGATTCCGCTGATTACGCTTTCAAATAACACACTGCAAAACTGCCAGATGACCAATGCCAGCGGCGTGCAGAACATGTTAAAAAATATCGGGGGCGCTGTGGGTACATCGTTCGTCGCAACTGCGATTACAAGGTTTTCGCAGGTTCATCAGCACTATCTCGTTGACCATCTTAACGATTTAAATCCGGTTTTCAGCTCGAAAGTGAGCGCGCTAACGGGTGCATTGTCTTCTTATGCGCATCCGTCGATTGCCTCTTACATGGCGGAAAATACGTTGTATAATCAGATGATTCAACAGGCTCATCTTCTGGCTTATATGGATACTTTCAGAATCTTTGGAATACTGGCTATAATCGTTATCCCGCTGCTGTTTTTCATAGATAGTAATGTTCCTGTAAAATCCCGTAAAAAATAGGTTAAGTTTTGTAAAAATATTCCCGTTTTTACTCACTTTTGTAGCATAATAATTAATGCTTTACTATTAATCTATATGTAACTTTTACTGCATATTTTAGTTTGGAAGAAAAAATGAGAAAACAAACCATTAACGAAATTAAAAAGTATTTGGCTGTCACTATTGCTCTTTTTTCAACATTTACGGGTCTTACTTCAAATGAAGCAAAAGCTCAAAACGGGGACTGGAACAACATAGCAACCAATGCTGAAAATGTCAATTTATCTAACGATGTAACTCTCTCCGGAGAAACTCATTACAGAGAAAATACCGCAAACACAGTAATAAACGGCGGCGGCCATACAATCTCCGGTACAAGAACAGATTCCGGTGCGTCATGGGGGCAAACAAATCCTCAGCTTATCACCAATTCAAGCGGCGCAGGCTTGATTATTAACAATACAACAATGACCAAAGGCGGCGGAACCAGCGGTGGTGCTATTCTGAATAACGGCGGCTCTGTTCAGGTTAATAATTCAAACTTCACGGAAAACACAACTGATTTTATTACATCTCCGGGGCCTGAGGTCGGAAATGGCGGTGTTATTAGCAATACCGGCGCTCAAGGCGGTGTCGTTGAGGTCAATAATTCGACTTTCTCGGGCAATGGCGTCTATAGAGATGATGCCGGAAATTTGCTCTATATCACCAATGATGGCAATATCAGTACGACTGCTTCTGATTCGAACAGTCTTATGACCTCCATGCGAGGCGGCGCCATCTACAACGGAACAAATTCTGTGACTGAAACAGTCGGCGAAAATGTTTTGAAAGTTAATGAATCAACTTTCACAAATAACTATGCACAAAACGGCGGTGCAATATATAATGCCGGTACAGCAACAATCGAAAATTCTACATTTACCGGAAACAAAGCTGTTTCCCCGCTTATCGGCTCTTCACAGAACGATGGAAACAACGGACGCGGCGGTGCAATTGCAAACAGCGGCGGTCAACTTACAGTTACTAATTCGACATTCACAGAAAACTCTGCAACAAAACACTCCGGCGCACTCTACAACTCCGGCGGCACCGTAAATATTGATTCAAATGTAAAATTTGAGGCTAACACTGCACAAAACGGCGGCGGCGCAATCGGTAACTTTAGAGGCGGTACTTTAAATATTGAAGATACAAGCTTTGTTGACAACAAAACAACCGGAATGGCGGGATTTGGCGGTGCGATTTACAATACAAACGTTGAGCCCGGTTCTTCCGAAGCAGGTTCTTCTGCAATATTGAATATCAATCAAAACACAACCTTTTCTAACAACGCAGCTGCCAGCGGCGGCGGTGCAATTTACAACAAGAGTATTGCGCATGTTGACGGTGCAACTTTCGTAAACAACGGTGTTACTTCTGATGAAAGCCTCGTAACTTCCAGCGGCGGCGCAATTTGGAACGACGGACGTAACACTGCATCAGGTGTCACCGGAAATATGGAGATTAAAAATACAACTTTTGAATCCAACTATGCAAACAGCATGGGTGGCGCAATCTTCAATCAGGGTGAGCTTGCTATTCAAAGCAACACGTTATTCCTGAATAACGGTTACAGAAAAGACAGCGATGGAAATACTCTAATTAATTCCGCTAACAGCAACCCCTATATCACGACCAGAGGCGGCGCTATTTACAACACTAAACCAAATGCCGGTGATTCTACTGCAATGACGGTTGATGGCGCTACTTTCCAGGGCAATGCCTCTACTTTCGGCGGCGGTGCTGTTTACAATGATGAAATTGTGACTATTTCAAACTCTGACTTTATCAATAACGGTATTACTGCTGACGGTTTGTACAAAACAACTAACGGCGGTGCAATTTACAACAACGATAGAGCCACCATTATTGACTCTAACTTCCAGAACAACCAGGCAACAAACGGCGGCGCAATTTTTGGCGGTGCCGGTTCAACTACTAACCTGAAATCTGTTAATAAGGATGTTTATGTTGGTACAGGCGATAATACCAGCGGTCTTTATGACTCTATTTATCTTGCCAGCAACGGAAATGATGTAGCTAACAGAGCTGTGCTCAATATTTCGGCAAACGAAAACAGAGTTGTAAACATCAACTCAACCGTTACCGGTTCAGATACAAAAGGTGATGTAAATATCAACCCTGATGGTGAGACTGGTAAAGTCGTTTTCAATGGTGCAGTTTCAAACACTAATTTAACTTTAAATAACGGTACTGTTCATTTCACAAATGACTATCACTTAAAATCCAGCGATGTTATCAATCTCAACGGCGGTACTTTCAGTATCATGAACGGCGCAGTTACTCCATTTCAGGCCGGCGAGCTGAATATTAACAATACAACAAATATTCAGGTTGACGTTGACCTTGCTAACCAGCAAATGGATAATTTGCTCTCTGACGGCCCGACTTCTGTTAATCATAATGGCGGTTCATTGAATGTGAACGCAATGCAGGCTGTAACTGACACCCGGGCACAAAGCGTTGCCGTTTTGTTTACTGATTTGCCTCAAATTAGCGGAAATGGCGCGGTTACTTCTGACGGACTTGGAATGATTCAGGGGCCGATTTACAAATATGCCGTATCTCAATACTATGATGACGGCTCTACAGGCAATCAGGCCGGCGAATATTTCATCTTCAACAATATGGGCAATTCAGATTCCTCATTGATTGGTTCTGTTGCTTCACAAATGGGCTTCCTTTTGATGGATAACCTTTACAGACAGTCATTTGCCAATATGGATATGACCATGTTGATGACCAGAGAACAGCGTATGGCTATGAAAATGCGTAATAAATACGCTTCTACCGACGATGTTATCCCCGGACTTTATCAACCGTCTTCAATTGGTGAAGAACGCGACGGACTTTATATAAGACCGTTCTCAAACTTTGAAAATGTGCCTTTGAGCGGCGGCCCGAAAGTATCTAACGTAAGCTACGGTACTTTAATCGGCGGCGAAAGCGATATCATCGAGCTCAAACACGGATGGGACGCTAATTATTCAATATTCGGCGCTTACCACGGCTCGCATCAGGCCTACAACGGCGTGAGCATGTGGCAAAACGGCGGAACACTGGGCGCTGTCGGCACATTATATAAAGGCAACTTCTTCACTGGTTTGACTGCAAACGTTGGTGCAAGCGGTGTTGCTGCTACTTCACTTGCAGGCAGAGAAGAATTCCCGATGTTGATGACCGGTGTTGCTTCCAAAACAGGTTATAACTTTGAATTTAAAAACGGTAAATATATCGTACAACCCAGCTTTATGGCGTCATATACTTTCGTCAATGTGTTTGATTACAGAAACGCATCCGGCTTGCAGGTTGACAGCGATCCGCTTCATGTTATTGAATTGATACCGGGAATTAAATTCATAATGAACACCAAAAACGGCTGGCAGCCCTACCTCGGCGTAAACATGACCTGGAACATTCTGGATAAATCCAAATTCAGAGTTGCTGATGTGGCTGTTTCAAGACTTTCTGTTGATCCGTTCGTTGAATACGGCGTCGGCGTGCAGAAAAGAGTAGGCGACAGATTCACCGGTTTTGGACAGGCAATGCTCAGAAACGGCGGTCGTAACGGTATTGCGTTGACTTTCGGATTTAGATGGGCACTCGGTGACTAGGAAGAAATTTTCAATATAAAAAAGAAAGCTTTCGGGCTTTCTTTTTTTTGTGCAAAATCGTATTTCCTTGCGTTTATCATAAAAAACTGTATAATAAGTACATTATACGTGAATGAAATGAGGTATTGATGGAACTCTGGCAGCTATGGTGTCTTATTGGAATTGTTTTTTGTATTATTGAAATATTTACGCCGACCATGTTCTTTTTGAATCTCGGGCTGGCATGTTTTGTTGCCGGTCTTGTCGGGTTTTTAGGGGCAAATTTTACTGTTCAGGTGCTCGGGTTTGCTGTTTTTGCAGCACTGTTTCTGATATTTCTTCGTCCAGTGCTGCTCGGAAAGTCTAAAAACGCTGATTCTGATTATGAGGACAAATACAAGGATAAAACCGCAGTCGTAACCGAAAAAATAGGTGCTGACGGCGGAAGAATCGCAATATACGGTGAAACCTGGCAGGCGAAGTCTTTAAACGGCGAAGAAATTGAAAAAGACGCACGCGTTAAAATTGTTAAACTTAACAGCATTACAATGTACGTAGAAAAAATATAGAAAAGAGGAAAAATGCTTATTTTACTTGCACTTATCATTCTGGTGATTGTCTTTTTTGTGAAAGGCATTCAGATTGTCCAGCAGAGAGAAGAAATGATTATTGAGCGTCTGGGAAAATTCGATAGGGTGCTTGATTCGGGATTTCATTATATAATTCCGTTTTTTGAGGCTCCCAGAACGATTTCCTGGAAAGAAACAACAAAAGGCCCCGACGGAAGAAGCTATTCTTATTACACGCAAAAAAATCGCATAGATATGCGTGAATCCGTGTACGATTTCCCCCGCCAGAACGTAATTACAAAGGATAACGTTTCTATCGGCATTAATGCGCTGATTTATTTCCAGATTATGGACGCAAAGAGCGCTGTTTATGAAATCCAGAATCTCCCCGAGGCTATTGAAAAACTTACTCAGACAACTTTGAGAAATATTATCGGTGAACTGGATTTGGACGAAACTCTTGTTTCCCGTGACACAATAAACACAAAATTGCGCACAATTCTTGACGAAGCGTCTAATAAATGGGGCGTTAAAGTTAACCGTGTTGAGCTTCAGGACATTATTCCCCCTGCTGATATCCAAAATTCTATGGAAAAGCAGATGAAAGCGGAACGTGACCGCCGTGCTGCGATTCTTGAGGCTGAAGGGCTTAAAAAAGCTGCAATTCTCAAGGCAGAGGGTGAAAAAGAATCGCAAATCAACAAAGCTGAAGGTCAAAAACAGGCTGCAATCCTTGTTGCAGAGGGTCTTGCCAATGCCAGAATTAAACAGGCAGAAGCCGAAGCAACAGCAATCCAGAAAACAATTGAAGCTATTCAGGGCAACGGTCAGCCGGATAAATACCTTATCGCTGTCCGCTACCTCGACACTTTGAAACAGATGGTTGAGGGCAAAGACAACAAAGTCGTTTATATGCCTTATGAAGCAACCGGAATATTGAGCTCGGTTGACGGCATAAAACAAATGCTCGACGCAAATAAGTAACAAAATTCCCAATTAAAAAAGCCTCCTGTTTCGGGAGGCTTTTTATTATGCTTTTTGGTCGAGTTTTTGCGGTTCTTCCGTGGATTTTGCGTCAGGTTTTTTCTCCATTCCCAGCGCTTTCATAATCGGGTGAAGAACAAGGTGGCTCAGCTCCGGAGCGAGGATTGTCAGGCCGATAACAGAACCGATTAAAGAACTAAACTCGATTGCGCCCTTTGCCATTATATATTTGGGTACTTCCGGCTTTTTTAGCTCCGCTTGTAGGGTTTCGGGCAGTTTGTTTATTTCATCTTCGCGCATTTTTTTGCCGTTTTTTTGCAGCTCTGCAGCTTTTGCCCTGAGTTCTTGCGCTTTTTGGGCGTCTTTGACTTTATCTGCTTTTGCGATGAGTTTTTCTGCTTTGTCCAGATTTCTTGAGCCTTTGTCCGCAAAAGTTGCAAGTTTATGATAATCAAGGTATTCGGATGCGTTTTTGAACATCTGAAAATCTTTTTCGTTTTTGAAAATCTTTTTGAAAATCCCGAAAGTTCCTTTTTTGAAAACCGGAATGATTAATGCGAGGTAAATACCAAGGCATAAAGACTGATAAAGCAGCTCTTTTGCGGCAGAATATCTTCTTGTTTTTTCATCAACATTCTTGTCCATCATTGTGAACGCCGGTCTGCCCGCTGCTTTTAAGCCTGTTTCAATTGTTACCGCAGCTTTTGTATTTTGCGCTGTTGCAATCATTGCGGGGCTGTTGAGAAAATTAAAAATTCCGTTTATCATATCAGCCTCCTACTTTCATGCCGCTTGCAGGCGCTACTGCCGGCTTTTGTATGCTTGCTAAAAGATTTTTTGCGTTATTGCTTAGGGCAGGAGAAATTGCCTGTTTCGGGATTGTTTCATCTACGCTGTTTTCTTTTATATCGAGCTGTTTTGGTGCGTTTTCAGGTGTTTGCTTGCCTTTTTGGAGCTTTTGGGCTGCTTCCATAATAGGTTTGAGTGTAAGATTGCAAACCGCAGGAATTATTGCCACTGCCGCAAGACAGACAGCCAGAAAAGACAGTGATTTTTCAGTTTTATGTATTGCTGAGTCAGTTGTGTTTCCCACAGCCTTACATATAGGCATTGCGAGTTTTTGGGCTGCCAGAGAAGTCCCCAGATAGCTGCAAAACGCGATGGCTTCTGTCAGCCCCTCTCTAAATGCAGCGTATTTCTTTCTTTCGGGTGTTTCTTCTTTGTCCATCATTGTGAACAGCGGTCTGAAAACGCCTTTGAACACCGCAATACCAAGAACGGCTATAACCGGGTCATTATTTCTTCCCAGTTTTTCGCATATTGTTTTTAGTCCATTTTTTAGCATGATTATTAATTCCTTACATATTAAGTGTAAACATAAAAAAAATTGCTGGTACAATTTAGTTTCTTAACAATTTTTCACATAAATTCTTTTGCGTTTTAAAAATTTCGGGAGCGTCATATAATCAGGATATGAAAATAAAAACTTTCAAAGTCGAAGAGTGGATGAACGCGTATGAAAAAGAGGCAATTTATGATATTGCCGGCACCTGCGTTAAAAATTTTTCTCTGGTTGAACTTTTTTCGCTTTGCTGCGTTGATGAGAAGAAATTTTTTGAGGATTTTTCACAAAAAACGCTCACTTATTTGAATATTCAAGGTTCATATGACTACAGAAATGGCATTTCTTCTTTGTATAAAACAATTGCGCCCGAAAATGTCCTCTCTACAACAGGCGCTGCCGGGGCGAATTATCTGGTGTTTTATTCGCTGATTGAACCCGGCGATGAGGTTGTCAGCGTAATTCCCGCCTATCAGCAGCTGTATTCAATACCGGAGTCGCTCGGGGCTGATGTTAAATTGTTGAAATTAACGCCCGAAAACAATTTTCTTCCGGATTTAAGCGAACTAGAATCGCTGGTGACCCGAAAAACAAAGCTAATCTGCCTTAACAACCCGAATAACCCAACAGGCGCGCTTATAAATGACGATTTGCTTGAAAAAATCGCCTCAATAGCAGAAAAAAACGGTGCTTATGTGCTTTGTGACGAGGTTTATCGGGGGCTGGAGCAGGAAAAAACTCCATCTTCTATTGTTGATATTTACGACAAGGGCATAAGCACCGGCAGCATGTCAAAAGCTTTTTCCTTAGCCGGAATCCGCATGGGATGGGTCGCAGCGCGGGACAAAAAGCTTTTTGATACGCTTATGTCGCACAGGGAGTATAATTTGATTTGCTGTTCGGTCTTTGATGAGGCGGTTTCCGCACTGGCTTTGAAAAATTCGGGGAAAATTATCGCCCGTAACCGTAAAATATTGAGCGAAAACCGTGAAGTTTTGCATAACTGGATTTTGTCACAAAAAAACTATTCCTATGTAAAACCCGTCGCCGGTACAACTGCACTCATATATTATGACGCAAATATGAGTTCAAAAGAGTTCTGTGACAGGCTTTCAAAACAAAACGGCGTATTCACCACTCCGGGGTTCTGTTTTGAGCTGGAAAATTGTTTCAGAATCGGATATGGCATGGAAAAAAATGTCCTTTTGGACGGATTAGAGCAATTAAGCCTCTTTTTGTCTTAATATTTCTTAATATCTTACGTTTTAAGCTAAAGTTTTTAGAAAATTCTGCCGATAATACCATCATAGTGAAGATAAGGTATTTTTAAATGTACGGAATGAATTTTGAAGCTCTTGCTGCGGTCGGGCAAAAAAACAACAAAACCGCGGCCGCTGAAACCGGCTACAAAGTGAAAAAAGGCGACACGCTCTATTCGCTTGCTAAAAAATTCAATATGTCCGTTGAAGAATTCAAAAAATATACCGGTTTGTCCGGCGGCCCTAAGGCCGGGGAAGTTTTGAAAGTGCCGCAGTATAAAATCAGCGCCTCTTTTTCTTCTGTTGCAAAGAAATATAATATGACTTCTGCCGAACTTCTGGAACTTAACCCCCAGCTTAAAAACAATCCTGCAAATGCAAAGAAAAACTCGTTTATTAATGTTCCGAAAGCGCCGTTTGAGAAAACTAAAGTTGAAAAAACGCCCCAAACTGCTACTGCTCCGGCGGACGGGGTAAAAAGCGAACCTGTTTCGTCCAATCCTGATGATAGAACAGTTGTTTTGAAAAATGGCAAAAAGACCACAGTTGGCGCGCTTCATAAGGAGATGCTGGCAAAGGCTCCCGACGGTGCTTCCCGCCCGAAGCCCGTAATAAATGAAAAGGGCGAAATTACAGCCGAAGTAAAGGTTATGGAGCCCCATTCTAAGGGTTATTTGAGCGGCAAAACCATTATTGTGAACGCCGGTCATGGCGGTTACAACCCTAAAAACGGCGCATTTGATGCCGGAACCAGTGCTGAAAATACTTCCGGCAATACCGTAGAAGAATGGGCGCAAAATCGTGAATTTGCGCTGGAATTGATTCCCAAACTTACTCTAAAGGGCGCAAAAGTTATTTTTATTTCCGGAAGTGCTGCAGCGGTCGCAGATGCGAAGAAAAAATATAAATCTGCGGACATGTTTATCAGTCTTCACTGCGATAGCAGCCCCAAAACAGAAATCAGGGGGCAGACTGTACTGTATGCCCCCGGTGATGGCAATAACAAACAGCTTGCTGACAGCATGCAGGAGAATATAGCAAAACATCCCGCAACTGAGCCGGATTCTTGCCGTGTTCGTCCTGATAACAGGGGGCTTGCGGTGCTTAAGGCTTCTCCTTTAATGCCGTCAGTGCTCTTGGAAACCGGTTTTCAGTCAAATCCCGAGGATTTGAAAAATATTGAGTCCCGTGAGTACAGGAATAAGTTCGCAGAGCTTGTTTCAAAGAGCGTTGTTGATTATTTTGCGCAAAAAGATATTAAAAAGTACAAACTGCTTACGCATGCTGACGTTTTTAAGTTTTCTTCACAAAAAAGCAAAGCCGGCTCAACAAGCAAAGCGGATAAAGCTGAAAAAACGCAGAAATCTGCAACTATCAGGGAAGAATTAAACAAATTCTATTCAAAATTCAAACCGGCTCCAAAACCAAAAGCTGAATTCGGCAAAAGAACCGTGCACGAAGTCGAATCCGGCGAAACTTTGTCCCGTATCGAAGAAGATTATGGCCTGCTTCCGGGCGAACTTGCGGATTATAACAAGCTTTCTTCTGCAAACCTTGCAATAGGCCAGAAACTCAAAATTCCCGAGCATGTCAGGGTTGAAAATATAAAAACGAAGCAGGATGCTGCACGCGCAACCGGTTTGAGCGCGGAGTTTTTGTCAGAGCTTGAGCGGGTTGAGAGCAAAAATTACTCAATGGAGAACGGCAAGCCTACAATTGGCGTGGGGCACTACCCTTTTACTGATTTTGAAAAAAAATATTACCGGAACAAAAATCTGAGTGAGTCGCAGGTCTATATGCTTTTAACAAAGGATATTACAAAGGCTCAGGCAAAAATAAAAGCGGAAATAGGCGAAGAAGCCTATGAAAACCTCACTCAAAAACAAAAAGAAGCGCTTGTTGATTTTGTTTTCAACCGCGGCGAAACAGTTTTTCGCTCAAAATATTGCGCACCGCTTCGTGAAGCGCTTGTTAAGGGGGATTATGACACTGCAGCAATAAATTTAAAACATAATCTGGATTACAAAACAAAACAGGTCAAATGCGGCCTGTGCAGGCGCCGTTTGCAGGAAATGGCGCGATTTTGCGACGGTGATTTTTCACCGAAAGTCATCAAAGGCGCTCAAAAACTTTATGAAGAAGGCTTAAAAGCTGCCCGCCAGGAGGGTTTGCCCAAGCATGTTATTGACGACTATACGCGTGAGGTGCGCGGGTTGTTTGATAATCGTGTTGGAGGTTGATTATGCGGGGTTAAAAGCAGGGAAGTCTTCTTTTCCGTTCCGATTCCCCCGGGCAATTAACGTTGGAAATTATATTTTTTGATTCTTGAGCCCTCCTCCATAGTCACTCCAAAGAAGACTTCCCTGCTTTTAATCAGGTATTTATATGCTGTTTTCTTTTTGCAATCATTAAGCTGTCCAAATCCAATCCTCTGCTGCAAAAATGAACCCTCATGCCCGCAAATGAAATTTTTGGTAATATATAAAGCATGAGTTCATTTTCAAAATTATTCAAACAAAGCGCAACTTACAATCTTGGCCGCCTGCTTGCCAAGCAGCTTGAGGAGTTTTTTGAAACTCTTGGCGAGATTGGGATTCGTTTCTGGCATGTTTTGAAACTTATTGCCACAGGACGGCTTAATTGGAAACATATCATTGACCAGTGCTCAAGATTTGCGGTGGATTCTTTGCCAATTACGCTTTCAATTGTGGGAATGACATGTATTATCATCGCAATGCAGGTTGCGCCCGAAATGGTCAAGCAGGGCGGCGAAAAATACGTGGGTGCGCTGATGGCAATTACAATTACGCGTGAACTCGGGGCGATAATGTCGGGGTTTGCAATTATTTCGATGATTGGCTCCGCATATGCTTCGGAAGTCGCAACAATGCGCGTCACAGAGCAGATTGACGCGTTGAAAGTGCTAAAAGTTGACCCTGTTGAGTATCTTTTTGTCCCCAGAGTGGTTGCGGGCTTTATCATGATGCCGATTGTGGTTGTTATTTCTTCTTTTGCGGGGTTAATTTGCGGCGGGGCGGCTGCTTACCTTTCTGCCGGCGTAAGTAAGTTAAATTACATAAGTTCCGTCTGGCAGGGGCTTTTTGTCAAAGATATAAATGTAACCCTTTTTAAATCCTCGCTTTTTGGCGCAACAATCGCTTTAATAAGCTGCGTTTGCGGGTATCTTGCTTTTGGCGGGGCAAAAGGGGTCGGATTGTCGACCACAAAAGCGGTTGTATGGTCGTTTGTGGCGATTGCAATTATCGATTATATTATCGCAGCGATATTTTTCTTTTAAAATAAATACAGAGGCAGATTTTTCATGAGCATAGAAGTTAAAAATTTAACAAAATCTTTCAAAGATAAGAAAGTTCTTGACGATGTTTCGTTTAAGGTCGAAGATGGCGAGATACTTGCTGTTGTAGGGCTTAGTGGCGCAGGGAAAAGTACTGTTTTAAAGCTCATTTGCGGCCTGACAAAGCCCGATAGCGGCGAAATCATAGTTTCCGAAGGCGATATAGCAATGGTTTTTCAGTATTCCGCACTTTTTGACTCCCTGAATGTTTATGAAAATATCGCTTTTGCCCTGAAAGAAAGAAAAGAGTTCAAGAAAAAATATACAGAAGACGAAATAAAGGAAATTGTTGCAAAAAACCTCAAAACGGTCGGGCTTGAGGGGATTGAAAACAAAATGCCGCACGAGCTTTCAGGCGGCATGCAAAAACGTGTGAGTTTTGCACGCGCAATCGTTACAAACCCGGCAACAATCCTTTATGACGAACCGACTGCGGGGTTGGACCCTGTTTCTTCAACGATTATTGAGGATTATATCGTGCGGCTCCGCGATGAACTCAACGCAACATCAATAATCGTCACGCACCAACTCTCCACCATAAAGAGGTGTGCCGATAAGGTTATTATGCTGTATAATGAAAAAATCGTTTACTGCGGAACTCCGCAGGATATGATAGAGGGCGGTAATGAATATACAAAACAGTTCGTTAACGCAAGTATAGACGGGCCGATGAAAGCGGCGTCTTCTGACTAGCAACCACTAAGTAATAAGGATAGTTTATTATAATGCGTTTTTCATCTTCATTTAAAGTAGGATTATTAACACTAATTTCATTGCTGATATTGATTTTCGGCATTTTATGGATTAAAGGCAGGGCGCTTTCTGCCGGAGAAAGGCTTTCTGTTGATTTTAAAGACGTAAACGGCATGCGTCCGGGGTCAGGTGTCCAGCTGATGGGGTTCAGAGTAGGTCAGGTTGAGGAAATTACCCCTGTTATCAACGCTGACAACTCCTATGTGAAGGTAAAATTCGTTATAACCGAGCCGGATGTTACTATTCCGCCGGCATCCACAATTTCTATCCAACAATCCGGCATTATCGGCGAGCAGTTCCTTGAAATTACTCCTCCGAAAGTGCGTACAATATTTTTACCCATAACGAAAAAATCAAAACTCCTCCATGCAAACGACAATGTGCAAATGAAGCTCAGCGACAAAATGTATGACGTTGGCAAGGTCAAAAAGATTGAAATTGTCGAAACCAAAACGCTTCCCATGCCGCTTCAGGAGGAAATTAAGACAGAATTTGCATACAAAGTAGGTTATGTAATTACGCTTCCGGGGTTAATTCCTCCCGACAGGCTGCTCGGCGAGATAAAACCCGTTGAGGGCAAAGAAAAACTCGTAATCCGTCCGGCAAACAATGTCGCTTTAACCTATCCGAAAACAAATTCAAAATACACGGTAATAGAACCGCTCAGATTGTCTGATTTTATGGAGCTCCAGTACCGTGCAGCTGCTTCAATGACCGAAGCAACGGAAAAAATGAGCGCGTTTATGTCTGACGATATAATTGCGGATATGAAAAACATAGTCGGAAACATTGATTTGCTTACGGTAAAGGCAAATCAAACGCTTGACAAAACACAGCTGCTCATTGATTCATCAAGAGAGGATTTGAACTCCTTAATGCTCACAACTAACAATGTTTCGGTTAAGGTTATGGATTTGACTGACAATCTTAACAAAATCGTCGGAGATAAGGATTTTAAAGATACTCTAATTGATACAACGAAATCAGTGAACAGGCTTTCTAACAATATAAACAACATTCTTGAAGATAAAAATACAAAACAAACCCTCGAAAATCTTCAGGTTGCAAGCAAAAACATTTCTGAAATTTCAATCTTCGTAAACCAGATGACGCAGGACGAAAATTTGAAAAATCAGGTTAATAATACCGTAACCAAGTTCAATGCGGCTCTTGACGACCTGTCGATGACGCTTGAGACGGTAAATTCGCTCACAACCGATCAGAAATGCACAATTACGCAGGCAATTAAAGACGCCGGAGAAACCTCCAAAAACCTGCGCAAATTCTCGGAAAAACTTAACAAAAGATTCTTGCTGTTTAGATTATTATTTTAAAAGGTGAACACAAATGAAATTATTTTTAACAAATTTCCACTACAAACAACACTACAACATTGCAGATTACCCGCTTCTGGCGCTGCTTTTTCCGCTTTCGCTTGTTTACGGGGCAGCTGCTTCAATAAGGAATTTTCTTTATAAAAAAGAAATTCTCAAAACCTACAAATCGCCCTTATATACAATTGCCGTAGGCAATTTGACCACAGGCGGAACGGGAAAAACCCCGGTTGCGGCGGCGATTGCAAAATATCTTGATTCAAAAGGGGAAAAAGTTGCGATTTTGTCGCGCGGCTACAAAGGCTCGCTGGATAATAAAAACGTGAATGTTATCTCGGAAGACGGCATTATAAACCATAATGTTGCGGAAGCCGGCGATGAGCCTTTCTGGCTTGCCAAAAACTGCCCTGATTGTATGGTTGTAACCTGCGCGAGCCGTTCAAAATCCGCTAAATTCGTTGAATCAAAAGGAAATTACACAAAACTCGTCCTTGATGACGGATATCAGCACCAGCGCTTGAAACGCGATATGAATCTTCTTGTTGTTGATGCGGATAAAAAGTTTTCAAACGGCTTTGTTTTGCCGCTCGGCGCTTTAAGAGAGCCAATCCACGAGGCAAAAAGGGCTGATAAAATTATTGTTGTAAACAAAAATTTTGAATCCGAAAAAGCTAAAAAATACTGTGAAGAACTGCGCGAGCGCTTCAAAAGACCGGTATTTTTATGCAATATGGTTCCGCAGTATGTCTATAACATAAAAACAGGCGTATGGCTTGATAAACCCAACGATGTTTTTGCATTCAGTGCGGTCGGACAACCGCAGCAGTTCTATGATTTCTTGCAGAATTATAATCTGTGCGGAACAAAAGACTACCCCGACCATCATATCTACACTGAAAAGGACATTGAAGAGCTCAAAAAGCTCGCTGACGGCAAAAAACTTGTTACAACAGAAAAAGACGCTGTTAAACTCCGTGAAATCATGGGCGATGATGTTGAAATTTATGCTTTAAAACTTAAACCGGACTTGGATGTCAAAGGGCTGTTGAACGCATGCTAAAAACACCTGAAAAAATCCTCGTAATCCGTTATCGTTTTATCGGCGATACGCTTCTTACGGTTCCTTTTTTGAGAAATTTGAGAAAAGCAAACCCGAAGGCGCAAATTGACATGCTCGTTGCGCCTGTTTCGGGCGAAATCATTGACAAATGCCCTTATGTGGACAATTTTTTGTATTTTGACACAACAAGAAAGCACCGTTACGAAAACTCAAATCAGGAGAAGAAAAATTTCCGGTATTACGTAAAACTCCTTCGCGAAAAGAAATATGACAAAGCGTATGTGCTAAAACGTTCATTTTCAAGCGCTTTTCTTGCGTTTTGCGCCGGAATCCCCGAACGAATCGGGTTTGATACCGAATGCAGGGGCTTTCTTTTGACAAAACGCGTTAAATATGACAATTCTAAGCATGAAATCGACTGCTTCCTTGATGTTCTGAAAGCTGACGGTGTGAAAGAATGCGATGATTACCTCGAAAATTGGATTTTGCAGGATGAAGAGGCTAAAGTCCGCGATTATTTAAAGGCAAAACTGCCGGATTTTGGAAAAAAACGGGTTCTGGTGCATGCAACAAGCGGAAATCACAATAAAGAATGGCCAAAAGACCGGTTTGCCCGAATTGTGGAGTATTTGGCAAACGAAAAGGGCGCCCAGGTTATCTACGCAGGGACAAAAAATGATTCTGCAGCTTATGAATCAATCCACAGCTTCATAAATCAAGAGCTGAAAACGCAGCCATTGAACCTTTGCGGCGAATTTAGCCTGAGAGAAAGTCTTGCGCTCACAAAAATGTGCGATTTGATTGTCGGGTGCGACAGCGGAAATCTGCATATTGCGTCCTCTGTGAAAACGCCGGTAATTGGCATTTACGGGCCGATGGATGAGAAAAAATGGGGCGCATGGGGCGAAAATAACAAGCTTTTGACTGCAGACTGCTCCTGCCGCCCGTGCGCGCTGAAGAAAAAATGCAAAAATGAGCATGCCTGCCTTTCAGGAATTGACGTAGAAGCTGTGAAAAGCGCTATTGATAAAATGCTTTGATATAGGGTAAAATAATTTTGTTATCTAATTTGGGGTTAGCGGAAATGAAAAAGACTTTATTATCATTAATTGTTGGTGCGGCTGTTATATTGCCGGTTTTTGCGTTTGAATGGGAAAAACTTGAACCCGTGCCCGGTGTGACAGTTTTTGCTGATTTTGATTCTGTAAAAAAGGAAGAACACGGCACAATTTTTAATATTATGGTAAATGACCCTGCTCTTGCGGCATACAGGCAGCTTCAGGTGTTGACTGACTGCTCAAATTCAGCACCCAATTTAAAACTCATTGCAAGCGATAAAAATCTTGTGTTTGAGCCGGAAACAATCGCTGCTTTGCACAATTTTGCGTGCAAAACTTCGCAGGAAAGAAAATCTTCCTCAAGTTTTGAGAGCTCCTATCAGTCTGTTTCTGTGAATATCTCCTCGGACGCTCCGAATACAGCGGCTTTCCAGCAATTTATCAGCCTTATGAGCGAAAAAATAAGAGAAAAATGGTTCTATGAAAAAAATATAAACAATGCCTCCGCTACAGTGAAATTTTCTGTAGATAACAAAGGTCAGGCTTCAAATATTGCAATTACAAAAACCTCGTCAAATCTCCAGTTTGACCAATCGCTTGTCAGGGCGGTTGCGCAGGCCTCGCCTTTCGGAAATATCCCCACAAATTTCACAGGACGGCCTATTAATGTGACTTATACGCTGAATGCGTCGCAATCAGCGAACCTTACCTCTTACATCACGTCGCTCCAGAAAAAAGTCAACAATAACTGGGCTCCTGAAAAAATGACAGAAGCGCAATCCGTTGAATTGGATTTTCTGGTCAACGCGGATGGCAGCGTTTCTGATTTGAAAATTGTAAAATCCACTGAAAATAAGGAATTCAACAAATTTGCGCTGGATGCGGTGAATAATTCGGCGCCGTTTGATATTTTTCCTGCCTCATTTAATCAGGAACCTTTGAAAATGAAATTTGTATTTGAATACAACCCGATGACAGGATATTCTGTAGTTTCCAGCTACGGAGCGCGTTCCGACGTTCAGTAAGCTGCGCTGATTTATTGCTGTTGCGGCCCCTTTCCCTGTTTTTGGAAATGGGGAGTGTTAAGTTGTATATAAGCCGCGTTTTTTTATTTGTACAGCACCCGTGTTTGAGATATACTTTTTTTGAACACAAGTAGAAGTGAATAGAAAAAGGAAAGAAGAAAAACATGGTAGATGTTAAAAAAATCGAAATTCCTGTAGGTGACAAAACCGTCACTATTGAAACAGGTAAGTATGCCAAATCAGCGAGTGGTTCGGTAGTAGTAAGATGCGGAGATACTATGCTCCTTGTTCATGCGGTTGTAAGCCCTGAACCGAGAGTGGGTATCGACTTTTTCCCGCTGTTAATTGATTATGAAGAAAGAATGTCCGCAATCGGCAGAATTCCCGGCGGATACAACAGAAGCGAGGGTAAAGCTTCTGATAAAGCCATCTTGATTTCAAGATTAATCGACAGACCAATCAGACCTTTGTTCCCCAAAGGCTACAGAAATGATGTACAAATCGTATCACAGCTCGTCAGCCTTGATGAAAACTGCCAGCCTGATACGCTTGCAATGCTCGGCTCTTCTGCGGCATTAATGCTTACCGGCGCGCCTTTTGAAGGCCCTGTCGGCGCTGTCAGAGTTTCCAGGCTTGACGGTCAGTTCATTGCGAACCCGTCTTATGCTCAGGCTGAAAAATCCGACATGGATATCGTTGTTGCAGGAACAAAAGATTCCGTAATCATGGTTGAAGCCGGCTTAAAATTCGTTTCAGAAGACGATATTATGGCTGCTGTTGAATTTGCGCAGGGATTTATTAAAACCCAGTGCGAATTGCAGGAACAATTTGCAAAAGAATGCGGCGTTGAAAGAACCGAGTTCATTAATCCTTACGATACTTCTGAAATTGCCAAAATCATCAACGATATCGCTTATGATACTGTTTTTGACGCTTATCACGATTTTGACAGAGAATCAAGAAAAGCCAAACTCGACAAGGCTAAAGAAATGGTTAAAGCAGAGTTTGATTCTTACGGCGATGACCATGCCGCAAAAATCATGATGGCTGAAACCGGAATTGACTTTATTGCAGAGGAATTCAAGGCTCTTGAAAAGAAAATCATGAGGGCAATGATTCGTGATGAACATGTCAGAGCTGACGGCAGAGGCTATGAGGATGTTCGCCCCATCTGGTGCGAAGTCGGCGTTATCCCCAGAGCTCACGGCTCGGCTGTATTCACAAGAGGTCAGACACAAATCCTTTCTGTTGCGACCCTTGCAGGCCCGGGCATGGCTCAGGAGCTTGATACGGTTGATCCACAAACAAAGAAAACTTTCATGCATAAATATATATTCCCCGGCTTTTCAGTAGGCGAAGTTAAACCGCTCAGAGGCCCCGGAAGAAGAGAAGTCGGACACGGACACCTCGCGGAAAGAGCGAATATCCCCGCGCTTCCCTCTCAGGACGAATTCGGATACACAATCCGCGTTACATCTGACGTTCTTGAATCAAACGGTTCAACTTCAATGGGTTCTACCTGCGGAACCTCAATGGCGCTTATGAATGCCGGTGTTCCGGTAAAATGTATGATTGGCGGCGTTGCAATGGGGCTGATTAAAGGTGAAAACGGCGATGATATCGTTTTAACTGACATTCAGGGCATTGAAGACTTCCTCGGGGACATGGATTTTAAAGTTACCGGCAACGATGAAGCTGTAACCGCTCTGCAAATGGACATGAAAGTCAAAGGTATCTCAAATGCAACCTTGAGAAGAGCGCTTGAACAGGCAAAAAGAGGCAGATTGCACATTCTTTCAAAAATGAGAGAGGTAATCACAGAACCTGCTTCTGAAATGTCACCTTACGCACCGCGAATCTTCACAATGCACATCCCGACTGAAGATATCGGCGCAGTAATCGGACCCGGCGGTAAAAATATCAGAAATATCATCGACTGCTCCGGCGCTGAAATCGATATTCAGGATGACGGCAAGGTTACTATCACAAGCAACGACAAAGAAGGCACTGATATCGCAATCAGAATGATTGAAGAAATCACTTTCAAGCCTCAGCCCGGCATGATTAGAAAAGGAAAAGTCGTAAGAATCATTCCTATCGGCGCATTCGTTGAGCTTGCTCCGGGAAAAGACGGCATGGTTCATATTTCTCAGGTTTGCAACGAAAGAATCGAAACTATCGAAGGTCATTTGAGCGTTGGTGATGAAGTAATCGTTAAGGTTATGAAAATTGACGACAAAGGCCGTGTAAACCTTACTATCAAAGGCGTTTCAGAAGAAGAAAAAGCTTCTGTTCAATAAAAACCTTAAAAAACGGAAAAGGGCTCCTTTTCGGAGCTCTTTTTTGTTACAAGTTTACTTTTATTCGGAATTATTTTAAACTTATAAGTATATACTAGATTTGGATAATTATTTATGGAGAATAAGTACAGAATAATAATAATTTGCATGGTCTTTGTTGTCATGGGCGGAATGCTCTTTGATTTGAGCCACCGTGCAAGCAAGTTTGAGCAACAGAAATTACAAAACGAACAAACAGCAACAAATTCTTTTGTTTCTAAAATTAAAAAAACGGATTCCACTGAAACCAAAACCGATACCAGTGAAATGGAATTCATGGCAATGGCGCAGAACGCCAAAATGAAAGTTACTCCGGTCAGACGTTCTGAAAAAATGGAAACGATTGTAACAAGAGAAGAGCTGGAGAATGTGCCTGAATTCACTCCGGAAACGGCGAATTCCGCAGGACAATCCGCTGTGAAAAAATTTGATTTTCCGCAATACGGGATTTCTGTTCTTCCATCGATGATTCCTGCAAAATACAGAGCCCATGACCTTAACGGGAACTATTATTACTTTCTGCCGGCAGCTAAAGGTGCAGATATTCTGGGTTTGCTTGTAAAAACGGATTCATCTGACGCAATTTTATGGACAAAAGCAATAAAATACGAAAGAATTGCAAAACCAAATGTCCGGTTGATTACTTTTGTTTCAAAAAACCTCAAAGTTTATTTCAGCCAGAGAAACGGCATGGGTGCTTATCCAGTAAACCTGAATGCGGCAGGAAGCGTATTGAAAAATCCGTATGCACCTGTTTATTATACAAACCTAGCTCCGGGCAGCTATAGATTTAGTGTTTTGAAAGATTTCACTTATAAAAATAATCTGTATTCAATTGTTTCATTTTTGGACTTGAAAGCTGCACCGAAATCTAATCCGGTATCTGAAGAATTCTATATTTACAAAAATAATGACGGAAACCTTGTAAAACATTATCTGTTGTTTGACAGAAAATTGCCTGTTAATGGTGAAACGGCTCCGGAACCGGAGTTTGATGTTGTAACGGATGAACAGTATCTTTCAATAGTCGCAAAATCACCGGCTTCCTCCGAATTTCCAGCGTTTAACAGGGCTGTTAGATTCGGTGTGGATATTTTGACTGCAAATCTAAAGCCGCCTCAGACATCAGCTCCGAGTGCTGTCGGGCCCGGTGTTTCAATAATTGATATAGAAAAATAGCTGCTTTTAGCATAGTTAAGGAAAAATATGAGTGGTAATTTAAAGTACAAAAGAGTTTTATTAAAAATCAGCGGCGAGGCTTTGCTTGGCGACCAGCAATTCGGGATTGACCAAAAGCCTGTTGAGATGATTGCGAACGAAATAAAAATTGCGCATGACATGGGGGCTGAAATTGCAGTTGTTGTTGGCGGAGGAAATATTTTTCGCGGGATGAAAAACAGCGCAAAGCTCGGAATGGATCAGGCGAGCGGCGATTATGTCGGAATGCTCGCTACTGTTATGAACGCAATTGCGCTCCAGAGTGCGTTAAGGAAATTGAATGTTTCCTGCAGGGTTCAATCGGCGATAGATATGGATAAAATTGCCGAACCTTACATAAGATTCAAGGCAATTCGCCATCTTGAGAAAAATCGTGTGGTTATTTTTGCCGCAGGAACGGGAAATCCGTTCTTTACAACAGATACAGCCGCTGCATTGAGAGCTTCTGAGATTGACGCTCAGGTTATGCTGATGGCTAAGAACGGGGTGGACGGTGTTTACTCTGATGATCCGCGTGTTAATAAAAATGCGAAAAAATATGACAAAATAACTTATGATGATATAATAGTTAAAGGCTTAAAAGTTATGGATACTGCATCATGTGCTCTTTGTAAACAAAATCATATACCGATTATCGTATTTGATTTTGCGGCAAAAGGAAGTATTGCAAGGCTTTTGAGCGGTGAAACGTTAGGTACTTTTGTAGGAGAATAAAAATGGCAATTGACGAATTACTCATATTGGGTGAAGAAAAAATGGAAAAAGCGGTCGGCGCTTTGAAAAAAGAGTTTGCTTCTATCCGCACAGGCAGAGCAAATCCGCTTATTCTGGACAAGGTTGTTGTGGAATATTACGGTGTTCCCACTCCTTTAAGACAAATTTCACAGGTTTCTGTTCAGGATGGTCAAACGCTCGTTATTACTCCTTTTGACAAGTCGATTATCAAGGAAATCGAAAAAGCCATGATTAAAGCTGAACTCGGAATTACTCCTAACAGCGATGGCATGGTTATTCGCCTGACTTTTCCGCCTTTGACTGAAGAAAGAAGAAAAGAAATCTCAAAAGATGTTAAGAAAATTGCAGAAGAAGCAAAAGTTGCAATCAGAAACATCAGAAGAGATATGACTGATGAGCTTAAAAAACTGGAAAAATCAGAAAATCTTCCTGAAGACACAGTAAAAGATTCGCAGGATGAAATCCAAAAATTAACTGACAAATACGTAAAAATCATCGACAGCGTTGCTGCTGAAAAAGAAAAAGAGGTTTTGACCGTATAGTGAGCTTTCTGGAATCAATCAATAAAAATAAGCTAAGGCTGATTACCGGCTTAATAATCGGTTTTACCGTTCTGGGCGCGGTTTTTGCGGGCGGATTTCTTTTAATGCTTGTCGTAATGTACATTGTTTACGCGGGCTCAAAAGAATACGTCGCAATCCTTAGAAATAAAGGTTTTCGCCCGTTCTTAAGGCTTATTATCGCTGTTGATATAGCTTTTGTAATTCTTACAACGCTCCAGCGCTTTGATTTGGTTCCAATGGTGCTGACTTTTGGCACAATCGGGGCATTTATGGCTGTTTTGTTCAAAGGCCGCCAGCCTTATATTGCAAACGTTGCCACTACAGTGCTCGGATTTATCTACGGCGGGTTTTTGCCTTGCTTTTTGATTCTTTTAAGGCAGCTGGAAATGAATTCTCTCGGGCTCATTACGATTAAACTGAATCCGGGGCTTGGATTTATCTTTTTGCTGTTCTTTACGATATTGTTTACCGATGTCGGGGCTTATTTTTTCGGGTCAAAATTCGGCAAAACCCCTCTGGCCCAGGTTATCAGCCCTAAAAAAACCGTAGAGGGTGCGGTTGGCGGAACTCTTTGCGGGATTGCTGTTTCAATGGGAATCGGGTATTTTCTGCATATTTTCTGGTATCAGTCATTGATTGCGGGGCTGTTGATTACGTTTTTTGCACAAATCGGCGATTTGGCTGAATCTTTGATTAAACGTGACGCGGGCGTAAAAGATTCGGGAAATTCTTTGCCCGGGCACGGCGGTTTTTTGGACAGAGCGGACAGCTACCTTTTCAGCACGCCGGTTGCGTATTTTTATTTCAAATATTTTGTAATTAACAACCAGCTGGCTCTGGATGTTCTTGATTTGGCAAGAAAGGCGGTTCATGCAGTCGGACTGTTCTAATTTGAGGGATTTTTTGAATTCTGTTGTCGGGTTAGAGCAAAAAGAGGCCCAAAAGCTTCTTGAAATTGCTTTTTCGCACCCCTCTTTGTGCTCGGACGGGGCTGTTCCTTATACAAATTGCTACGAACGGCTTGAATTTCTCGGCGACGCAGTGTTGAAGCTGGTTGCGAGCGACTATCTTTATGCAAAATTCCCTGAATCCCGCGAGGGCGAACTCTCAAAAATACGCTCTTATATCGTTAGCGATGAAGTTCTGGCAAAAATTGCGCTGAAACTCGGAATGGAGCAAGAAATTCGCATTTCTGAAACGGATAAATCGCTGCATTGCAATGAATCTATTCTGGCATGCGCTTTTGAGGCAATGCTCGGCGCTCTTTATCTTTGCGGCAAAAACGCTGAAATAAAAAGTTTTTTTAAGGCAAATTTTTCGGAATTGATTGACGATATAGCGCAAAACAAGCTGGTAACAAACCCTAAGGCGATTTTGCAGGAGTATACGCAGTCCAAATCCAAAAATCTTCCGGTTTACAAGCTTGTAAAAGAGACAGGCGCGGCTCATGCAAAGGAATTTTTCGTAAATGTGTGCTACGAGGGGCAGATTCTTGCGCAGGGCTGCGGAAAATCGAAAAAGGCCGCACAGCAGGAGGCTGCACTGAAAGCGTGCGAGAATTTGAACCTCTTGCCAGCAAAGGAGCAATCTTAATGGAAAAAGTTATAGTTTCACCATCAATTTTGTCGGCAGATTTTGCAAATCTTGCCAGAGATGTTCAAATCGTTCAGGATGCGGGCGCTGACTGGATTCATGTGGATGTTATGGACGGACATTTTGTGCCGAACATCACAATCGGCGCTCCTGTTGTAAAAGCAATAAAACCTTATTCAAAAGTGCCTCTGGATGTGCATTTGATGATTGATAATCCGCAGAATTACGTCGAGGATTTTGTAAAAGCGGGTGCTGATATTTTGACTTTCCACTATGAGGCTGCTCAGGAGATGACAGAGGACGTAATTTCTCATATAAAATCGCACGATATCCTTGTCGGGCTTTCCATAAAGCCCAAAACCCCGCCGCAGGAGATTTTGAGATATCTTTTGATGGTTGATATGGTTTTGATAATGACTGTTGAACCGGGCTTTGGCGGGCAGAGTTTTATGCAGGATTGTGCGGAAAAAATCCCTGTAATCCGGCAAAATGCACCGGAAAATCTTATAATTCAGGTCGATGGCGGGATAAATGCGCAAACCGGAAAAATCTGTCGTGATTTGGGCGCGAATTCTCTCGTTGCCGGCTCATATATTTACAAATCCGAGGATTTTGAAGAAGCTATCGAATCGCTGCGAGAATAACTATCGAAATGGCTTTTATTTTGCCCGCAATTGCCAGTTCAATTTTGCGCAGGGTGCAAAACCGGCATGCTAAACGTTTTTGACAATATTTCTTGTTTGCCAGAGGTAAATATCTCCGCCTAAAAACCCTCCTTCGATATCCTGAGGTTTTCCGAATTCTTTTTCTATTACAAGGGCGTTATCGACAAGTTTTTGCACCTGTTTAAGCAAGTTTTTGTCACTTGATAAATCATTTTCAACAGGGGGTATGTTTACAACATTTAAGTTTTCATCGTAAGTGACAAAAGGGTTGACTAATTGAATAGAATCATAAGTTAGTTCTTTTGTTTTTTTATTATAGTTAAATACGTGCGGTTGAATGTAATTTTCTAAACTATGAAATTTGCCTGAATACATATCAATTCTAAGATTATCTTTACCGTATTCCGTATAAACGGTAAATTTGTAGTCCGGCCGAATCGCATTTTGAATTACTATTGAGGGTTTAATTTTATCATCAGGAATTCCATGCCGCATCCTTGATTCAATGGCTTTTCTTGTATTTTTTGAATTTGCTGCGGATGTAACTGCCGCATATACTTCAAAAAAGTCTTCAGAACGTGCAATATATGTCTGATATAAACCTGCAGCAGAGTAATTCGGTAAATCTTCCCCGTTAAAAGCTGAACGAACCATAATATTTTTAGTATCAATCCCGTTTTTTTCAAGTCTTTTGAGAAAATCAATCATTCGTGCATCATTTTCTTCTTCATTTTTAAAATAATATGTATGAGGTGGAAAATTCTTTTCGATAAAACCGTATGGGAGTGCAACTGATTTAGGAATTATTACATCAATTTTCCCATTATTCACTAATTCTTCTAATTTTCTTAAATTTACTGCCTTTGCGCCGACAAGCTCGGGTGAATATTTATCAGAAGTCAGAATTTCTTCACAGTATTCCATATCTGGCACCTCTATTTTTGGGAATTTTTTGGGTGATGGCACTTTATCTGTTTCACTAATCTCCAAAACATTATCAGCGACCGTTATTTCTACATTTTTACCATTAAAACTTTTTAATTTTTTAATAGAATCGGAATCTAAAACCGCTGCACTAAGTTCAGTTTCGTGTCTTAAATTTGCCGCGCTATGTCCGAGCGTTCCGCTGTCATATTCGGTCATAATAAAACCCAGGATATTTTTATTGTTTAAAGAAGGAATGATTGCGCTTTTTGTTACAATGATAGCCGGCTCGGAAATCTTTTCAAAATCTCTGTAATCAAAATACTCCTTATATAAAAGTTTTCCGACAGCAGAACCTTCATTAAAAGCATGTATTAATGGCTGTTTATATTGATTTCTGAGTATTTTGGTTGCATTTTGCTTTAACGATTCTACAGGCAGAGAATAATCTTTGCCGTCTTTTTTATCAATGGCATTGGTATCTTTGTATTTTATATGGTAATTAAAATTAGGGGTAAAAATATAAGCGTTGGCAGAATATAATCCATTTTCTTTTTTCATTTTAACTTCTTTTTTACCTGAATACCCATATACTAAATAAGGTTCTTCCCCTAGATAAGGGTTGTTGTCCGTATGTACAACAATTTCACTGGATTTGGGCTCAATATCATAAGTGTGGGCTTTAAAACCCGGCATAAATGTTGTTTTAACGGGCATTATTTTCATGGCAGCTTAAAATCCTGTAAATTGTACTCAAGTTTCTCCAAATCGCTTTGTTTAAATGTGCCTTTTTCCATTTTTTCAAAAATACCGCAGCGTTCGTACATGTTTTCCCGCGCATTATCTACGATAGCGGCAATATCTGCGCCTGTTGCCGAGTTTTTAAACAATTCCCGTGCAAAAATCTCACGATTAAACTCAGGGCTGACTTTTTTCGTTTTCAGGTAGTGATTGAGGATTTCAAGGCAGCCTTTTTCATCGGGAACGGGCACTTCAATAAGATTTCCGAACCGTCCGTTTCTCTTTATTGCGGGGTCAATGTTTTCAGCGCGGTTTGTGGCGCCTATAATCCAGACTTTGTCATTGTTCTTTTCAAGATTTTCCGTCAGCGTCAAAAATTGCGAAACAACGCCGTTATTGTGTACAAAATTTTCGCCGTCTTCTCTTTTGCCGAGCACATTGTCAATTTCATCAATAAAAATTAATGATGGCTGATGTTCTTTTGCTTCTTTAAAGATTTTACGCCATTTTGCTTCGGTTTTACCAACAAGGCTATGCGTCAATGAACTGCCATCCACCTGAATACAGTGGATGTTTTTATCCTGTCTTTTTTTGACTTCTCCGATTACAGCGAGCGCAAGCAGAGTTTTACCTGTACCGGGAGGGCCGTATAGGATTGTTCCTCTGTTTTTGCTGTCAGGAAACGCCTCCGGATAAAGCATGGGGTATAGAATTTTACGTTTTACCACTTCAATTGTTTTGCTTAAACCGGCAACATCGCTGAAAGTTCTAAAGGGAATTTCGGGGCGATTTGTTGTTCCGGTTGATTTTTTAATTTTTTGCTGCCGGATTTCGGCAGTTTCATTTATAATTAATCCCCCATCAACCTCAATTCCTTTGGTCAAAAAGCTTTCAACAGGATATTTTTCGTCGTATAAGATATTGTTGGATTCTTTGGGCGTTTTTATTAGTTTAATGCGGGTTTTATTTTCTTTTTCTATTATATCGCCCCATTCTGCGGGTTCATGTTTGTATGGATAATAGTCATTTTTTTCTTTTTTGAGATTTAGAGCCTTGCCGTAGATTAAAAATTTATCATCTACCCCCTTGCCAATCAGCAGCGGGTCAATGCCGGAATCATTTATTACATAAATTTTTTCAATTTTCTTGGGATTGGGCAAAAAAGAGTCTTCTTTTGTCAGCTGACCTTGTATGACAGTTTTGAACATTGCCGAATTACTATCTCCAATGGCAATAAGGCTTTTTTTATCCAGCAGGTGGAGCGTGTCAGCAAGTTTGAGCGAAAGTATCATGTCATTTGCATTTAACTCGGTTTCCTGTGTTGATTTTTCTGCCGGTCTGGATTTTTTCCCCCAGAGTGAATGAAAACTTATATTGTAAACCGGTTTTGTCTGTTGAAAATTCGGCGGTATCTGTGTTGTGTTCTCGTTTTTGGGGTTTTGACCCGCGATGGGCTGAATGCGGCTGTTTATATTGCAAATTCTCATCAAAATTCCTCAAATAATCATAGTAAATATACAAAACCCCTGAAAATAACTTTTGCTACCTGCACAAAAAATTTACATAAGCCTTAAAAAGCAAATTCGGCTCCGGTTTTGTATTTTATTGCTTTTATCCGGTAAAAATTAAAAATTTTCAAGATATTTATCAATATCTTCGTCAGTAATCAATTCCGTTGCGCTGACAAGAATTTTTCTTTCGTCAAGCGCAATTCCGCCCAGAATCCCGTTGTTTTTGAGCTTTTTGAGCAAGGATTTTGCGTCATCAACTTCAAATACAAACTCATTGAAGTAATTTTTATTCAAAACCCTGATTCCTCTGTCAGAAAGCTTTTGTGCGAGCTTGTGAGCATTTTTTGCCGAAAGAAAAGCCGCTTCTTTTAGCCCGTTTTTGCCCAGAAGCGTCAAATATACCGTGGATTGCAGGGCAACAAGCGCCTGATTTGAACAAATGTTGCTGGTGGCTTTTTCGCGCCTGATATGCTGCTCTCTGGTCTGGAGCGTCAGCGTAAATGCCTGATTTCCGTCTGCATCAACTGTTTTTCCGACAATTCTTCCGGGAAGCTGGCGTTTGTATTTGTCAGCGCATGCCATAAAACCGCCATAAGCCCCGCCAAAAGAGAGCGAATTGCCCAAACTCTGTATATCTCCGACCATAATATCGCAAACCGGCGGTTCAAGAAGCGCCAGAGAGAGGATATCCGCGCAGCAGATTTTCAATGTTTTTGCGTCTTTGGCGATTATGTTGTGAGCGTCTTCAATTTCGCCGTAAAAGTTCGGAAACTGGTATAAAACGCACGCATAATCTTCTGCAGCCTCAATTTGCGGTGTTTTTACGCCGTCTAGCTCTGCATAATCGATTTTTATGTCCGCAGCTTCGCAATAAGTCTTTAAAACGTCTAAATATTGCGGATTTAAGCCTTTTGAAACAAGACATTTGCTTCTGTTGTTGATTCTTGATGCCATCAAAACCGCTTCTGCGCAAGCTGTTGCAGCGTCGTAAACAGAGGCGTTTGAAATCTCCATTTTGGTGAGATTACAAATCATTGACTGGTATTCGTAGATAATTTGCAAGGTTCCTTGCGAAATTTCCGGCTGATAAGGCGTGTAAGCTGTGTTGAACTCAAATCTTGAAGAAATTGCCGCTACAGCAGCGGGGATGTACCTTTTGTAAGCCCCTGCACCGAGAAATGACGCATAGCCGCATTTATTTTTTGCCGCAAGAGCTTTAATCTCTTTTTGGAGCGCCATTTCGGACAGCGGTTCGGGTAAATTCAGCCCGTTTAGCCTGATATTTTGCGGAATATGTGAATAGATGTCCTCAATTTTTTGCGCGCCGAGCTCTTTGAGCATTGCGTTTCTTATTTCGTCAGTGTGCGCTTCAAAATTTTTCATCTATTCTCCTTTTTAGCGCTTTTGTGCGCATTTTTTGAATTTTTACAGTTCTTCTTTATAATCATCGTATTCAAGCAGGTCGCCGGAATCTGCATGAGCTGTTTCGCTTTCGATTTTTACGAGCCAGCCGTTTTCATAAGGGCTTTCGTTAAGAATTTCCGGATTTTCTACGACTTTTTCGTTGATTTCGATGATTTTTCCGCCTACCGGCATGTAGATTTCCGAGGCGGCTTTAACAGATTCAACTGTTGCAAAAACTTCGCCTTTTGCAAATTCGGTTCCTGCTTCGGGGAGTTCAATAAAGACAATATCACCGAGCTGTTCAACTGCATAGTCCGTAAGACCGATTGTGAAGACATTTCCGTCTTCGAGCAGGTATTCGTGGGTTTTACTGCATAAGATACCTTCTGGCACCATCATAATGTTCTCTCCTTATTAAAATATTAACTTTTTATTTTACTTTTTTTCTGTACAAAAGGTGTTTTGACGACTTTTGCGTTGTAAAGCTTGTTTCTTACCATAACCTGAATATCAGAGCCGACAGGCAGCTCTTTTTCAATATACCCCAGACCTATGTTTTCGTTCAAGGTGGGGGCAAAACCGCCGCTGGTAACGATTCCGGCTTTTTTGCCGTGAATATAAAGCTCGTATTCATGCCTCGGGATTGCTCTGTCGGTCATTTTAAAGCCGATTAAATGCTTTGTAACGCCGTTTTTGAGCTGTTCTAAGATTTTTGCTTTTCCGTTGTAGTCAGCTTCTTTGTCTTTCGGGATAAACCAGCTCAAACCTGATTCAACCGGGGTTGTTTCTTCGTTCAAATCGTTCCCGTATAAAGGAAGCGCCGCTTCGAGCCTCAATGTGTCGCGTGCGCCCAGCCCGATGGGCTTTATGCCGAATTCTGCGCCGTTTTTGAGTATTGAATTCCAGAGTTTTGCTGCGTATTCGTTCTTCATCAGCACTTCAAACCCGTCTTCACCCGTGTAGCCGGTTCTTGCAAGAAAAATTTCCACACCGTCAAGATTTGCCTTTTTTATGTGGAAAAATTTTGGCTGGTCTTGCTCTTTTATGCCCATTTTTTCAATAATTTTCTTTGCATCGGGCCCTTGCAGCGCAAGAAGTGAATATTCCTCGGATTTGTTCTCCAATTCGACGTCGAGCCCGTTTGCATTGCTTTTAAACCATTCAAAATCTTTCTCAATCCCTGACGCGTTAACAATTACGAGGTATTTTTCGTTTTCGAGCTTGTAGATTATTAAATCGTCAATCAGCCCGCCGTTTTTGTTCGGAAGCTGGCAATAAACGGCCTTAAAATCCGTTAGTTTTGAAATATCCTGCGGAACAAGCTTTTGCAGAAGCGTTAAGGCGTCATTACCCGATACAAAAAACTCACCCATATGCGAAACATCAAAAAGCCCCGCGTGATTTCGTACAGTGTTGTGTTCGTCAATGATTCCCGAATACTGCACAGGCATTTCCCAGCCTGCAAATTCAACAATTTTTGCACCTAATTTCAGATGTTCATCATAGAGATGTGTTTTTTTGCTCATTTGTAATGTCCTTTGGAGCCGTTTTTCTTGTTATATTTGGCTCACATATACATTTTTAGACCAATTTTCGCAGCATGTCAACAATATTAAAAGTTTTAACCTATAAAAAATCTCCCACTCCCCTCCTCCTCCCCCCCCCCATAGCAAAAAGAGT
>OJMH01000097.1_pt1 | contig 130995 bp, 110 predicted proteins | sample 1597111 | NCBI WGS metagenome assembly OJMH01 (sample SAMEA2452115, study PRJEB22498) | human gut metagenome | reverse complement strand
ACGAAAATTAGGACTGATCTGATAGCCCCCTGTCCAGGATTTTGTCCGCAGGGCCGTACCTGTCGGCGCAGGATACATTCAAGAAATACCTGGATTATTTCAGAATACCGTATGAAAACTGAAAACCTCACGCACGGCTTTGGATGAACCGTGCGTGAAGTTTCTGTGATATACAGCGTTTTTTCGAAAATAGCAAGGGTTTATTCTCAGTAAAAAGTGAAAATTCAGCGAATTTTCACTTTGTTCAGTTGACTTTGGCGAGAAAAGTGAGTAACCTTTTTTCTCGATAAACACAAAATTTACTAAACATAAAAACGCTCCTATAATAATGATTATTAGTCAAACAAGGATTTCGGAGGCTAATTATATTACTTTAATGTTAATTGCATTTTGTCCTTTGGGGGAGTTGGCAATTTCGTATTTTACTTTTTGTCCTATTCTTGCTTCGTTAAACGGAAAATTAGATATGTGAAAAAACAAATTATTATTAGTGTGTAAATCCAAAATAAATCCAAATCCTCTTTCACGATTATACTTAACTACTTTTCCTTCACTACAATTGTCGACGGTATCGATGACATCAACATTGTCTGTTGGGTTATTGTCTGTAAGAGAGTTTATCTCGTCAATCAAAACAATTGCTTCGGAACAATCTAAATTGTATTGATTTTGTTTAGCCAATCGGGCGTTTTCGAGGGCTTGTATTGACGATTTATACATCTCTTTTTCTTTAAGTACGATTCCTAAGGTCAAATGGTTTTTATAATTGCGTTTATTTATCGACACAGCTTTATGCGAATAGGATTCGGATTTATCGATGACGTGCAGTTTTAAGTAATTTTCAGCAATTCGTCTAAACAAATAATCTTTTTTTCTATATTTAATTAGCTTTAAAAGAATTTCGTTAGATTCCTGATATTTCCCGCTATCAGACAAAATTTGACTATGTAATTCAGGAACATAATAATGTTTATTGCTTTTAGGTAATGCTTCTAAAGCATCATCATATTGCTTTTTTAAATAAAATGCTTTTGCAAGTTGATACTTAAAATCGTCATCTGCTTTTAAATCGTTAGCTTTTTTTAAAAGTTCAATGCTTTTATCAAGGTATCGTTCAGATGCCATAACCGTCTTTCCGTGCAATGCACATATGTCTGCATATGTAGCAACATGCTTTTTCTGTTCATCTGGTGTATACGACGAAAAAATTTTATGGCAATCTTCTAAATGGCGAATTGCTTTCCAAAAGGTATCTTTAGACCATTGCATTTTATTACCAGATAACTGTAAATAAGCGTAAGCAATTCGATATTTTACAACCAAATAGTTTTCAAGTAACGATAATGCTGTGGAAAAATTTTCAATTGCATTTTCCCAATCTTTTTGCATATAAAACTGGTAGCCTTTTCCGTAATGCCATTTTGCTTTCTGTGGTTGACGTTGAATCATATCATCATATAATTTAATAGCATTTTCATACTCAGCGTTTCGAGAGTAGCACCAGGCTAATGCAGCCGTCTCTTCATCAGATAGTGGCAGTGGTATGGTTTTAATGAGCTGAATTGCTTCATTCCATTGATTGTTGTTTAAAAAATCCTCAATTTCTTTTGCAAGCATCAAATATTACCTCCGTTTAATATGTGTTCTTTTTGATCGGAAAGTAAAATGCTATATTTTAAAATCAAAGAATTTTCTCTTAGAAAATTACAGCTCAAAGCTTTTACATCATTTTCAATATTTTTGGCATCAATATTTTGAGCAGAACTATAATCAAAGTTTCCTTCATAGAATGTCATAATTAAGAATCTATTATCTGCATTACCGGTTTGAAGTAATTGGTCGAAAATAATTTTTTCGCCATTTAATATATTGATTCTATTTTGTATTTCAAACAGTTGAAACAATGGACTTTCTACTGTTGTTCCAAAAACTAAATATTTAGCATATTCTTTATTTATTTGTCGTATTATGAAATCCTGCATAATTTCACCTTTATAAAATATAATTATCATCTATAACCTTAAGGGTGTCTCTAATGATAGCATCTGCTTCTGATTTGGTATTTAGAAGTCGTGTGTTTATATCATTTTCACCGATAATTATTCCAAAATGGAATAAAGTGTGTCTGTTGTTGTAGAAATGATTATAACAGTTTTCCAACTTTGAAATATTTTCGGACGAAAGAGCTGATGCCAAGGCCGCTTTAAGTCTATATATACCACTATCATCTTTTTTAAACATATCAAAATTGAGTGATGTCATAGTAATTCTACATTTTGTAAGATTATATTTCAAAACGCCTTCAAGTGCACGCAGGACAGGAAAAGTATACATAGAGAACTCTGTATCATTTCTGGCGGGATTGTTTAGATTAACAATTGCTTGTTTAATAAGAGTTACAATATTTTGGGGAAGCACTTCTTTTGATATGGCAGGTAGATTACTATTATAATCATCTTCAACTTTTGCTGTATCAATAGAAATTCCGTATGCGCTTTTTAAAACTTGAATAAAATTACCACACTGTATAGTTTCTATTATACCGGTAGTTACAATCTGAAACAAATTATTCTTTTTGCCTTGTACGGTCATTTTTATATTATTATAAAGCGTAACTTGTACTTTTTCCATATTAAGAGTAACTGTCCAACATGTTTTAAAACCATTGCTATGCGAAGAATAATCTAGTCCTTGGCAATCCGCTTTAAGTATGTTTAATAATGAAACAATGTTCTCCTCAACAACAGGACTAATAATATATCCTGAATTCCCACCCAAGTCTCTAATTACTTTATTTTCAAAAATTGCACTTTTTGCAAGTTTATCTGCCCTATCATTATATTTATTATTAGAATGACCACTGACTTTTATAAACTCAATAGAAATAATTCCATTTTTGTCATCAATATATCGTTTATAATAGCTTGAAAGGGTGGTTTTCGTTTTCCATTCTCCGGTTGCCCATTTTCCAATGCCTTCATAATCATAAAAAATAGAAATCTGATCATAACCATTTTTCCATGCCCAATCAATAGCATTCAAAACAGCTATTATTTCTCCAGCCACATTTCTAAGATCTATATATTTTTCGTTCCTACCACTATTGCAAAGCTCCATATATATATCATTCGGAGCAAAAATACACACTCCTGAACCATATGCCTTTTTATCGGCATCGAAGCTGCCATCAGTAAATGCAACTACTTTTCCTGCATTCAATCTAGGTGAAATATCATCATTCTTAACGATATCTATATCTTCAAGAAATGCGTGTGCTTCTTCTTCTGATTCAAAACTCTTATATACCGCACCGGCAAAACCTTCAACGGCGCTCTTACAATCCTCCCAGTTACTAAAGAGACCTATAGTATGGCCCTTTTTTACTGCATAAATTCTATTTTTTTTACTCATTGCCAATTCTCCTTATTTAATGTTGCTCCCGGTTTTGTAGCATTTCTTCTTCCGTATAGCCGTTTTCAACAATAATTCTATATGCATCAATTATAGTGCCCGAGATTTCACCAATACGGTTATCAACCTGGTCAATATCCGTCAGGTTAATAATGCTGTCATCCTGAGCCGGATCAGAATGTAACTCATGGCATCTAAGGCTTTCCCATGTTATGATAAGTTTGTCCAAAACAAATTCATTACGTCTAGTGTCCTTGATATATTTTTTTAGTTTCTTTTTTCTTAAAGCGTTTCCTATTTCGGCCACTTCAGGATTTGCCTTATACGCATCAAACGAAAAAAACTCCTTGTCAATTAATAGTTTTATGACAAATCCTTCAAATACCTTTGCAAAAGGATAAAGAATCGGATTATAAAGAGGAATATTCAGATTGTTTGACCTTACCATTTCTAAGATACCAATTGCACTTACTAGTGTTTGTTGATCGTTTTTGAAAAGATATGAAAATGCATTTGAGGAAATCCGTTTTTGTGCTAAATCATATATTTCACTAAAATCGTTTTTGTTTTTATCAAGTACATTTTTTACTTGATCCTGGTTTTCTTGTGGCACATATAACAGGGTGTTCTCTAAATCGCTTAACGGATTTATGCTTTGTATTTTTTCTAAAATATTAGAAAACAGTTTGGTCGACTGACCCTGCAATAGAAGAGTGCCAGTTTCATATTGCGTTAAGGTGAATCTGTCATCTTTATCTTGTATTTTTAATCTGTAATATATAGGTGTCTGATTTTCAACAATTGAAGTATTTGTAAAACTAGTAAGTAAAAGACTCTTTAAATCTTCTATCTTGGATTTATCTGCTATTTTAATGGAGGTATGTATTGGAACAGTTTTTTCTTTGATTTCTTTATCGCTTTTTTCATCGTCGAAACATTGTTGGAACAAAGAAACAATTTCTTCGCTGGCTTTTTCAAAAACAAGTCTTGAAGATTTATCGTTCTTAAAATAAATAATAACAGCAAACTTATCTCCACAAAACTTGTAGCCAAAATCATTGTTAATGCTTTTCTCACTTGTTATCGTATATTCAAATTCAACTAATTTATTTCTAACTATTTCTTTTGCTATTTCTTTTTCGTGTTCGAACTTGTAGCTTTGCATAATACATATCCTCCCAAACCAATGTAATTACAAATTCTCAACATATATGAGTTATATAATTTTCATGCTTCGTGGTAAGTGTTGTTGATTATATAAACGCCTAATAACTGTATCAAACCAACACTTCCCACTTGCCGTATCGCTTACCACTTTCACGGCGGATATAGTTTTTATCTTGCAGCGATTTCATAATTCGCTTGATTGTAGCAATGGATTTTCCGGTTTGTTCTGCAATTTCTTGCTGTTTTATTGCCGGGTTCTTTGCGACCAATTCTAAAACCGCAAGTTCTTCTAAAGTACAGTTCAAAGTATCAAATTGATACTTTGAAACTTTGGAATTGATACTTTGGAGAGTGTTTTCATCCGCAAAATCAATGTGCATATAACGGTTTTTCAGTTCGTGGTTTGTGCCGAGCAGGAGATTGGAGAAAAACAATTCCAAAAATTTTGTGGTGGAATGAATGCCCTTTTGCAAATTATTATAGTTTGCCCGGACCAGCGCATTGCGGAAATACCAAGAGTTTTCGCGGAACGCATCATTATTGACGCGGAATCCAAAGGTTTTCATATATTTAATCATAAATACAGCGGTGGCGCGGGTGTTTCCCTCGCCGAAGGGGTGAATCTGCCAAATATCCGATGCAAACTTTGCAAGGTGCTTTACCGCTGCTTCAACCGACAGCCCCTCATAAGAAAACTGCTTTTCGGTGGCGAAATCATAGTCCAAAGTTTCTTTAATGCTGTTCCAATCCGCATAAATTACGGTGTCGCCGTTCAGCACCCACTCTTTCTTGGTGATGTTATATTGCCTGATTTGGCCGGCGTGGTCGAATACGCCCTCAAACAATCTGCGGTGAACGGTGATCCACTCGGCAGGGGAAAACTGAAACGCTTTTTCTCCCAACAGTTTCGTGATTCTTGCCGAAACGATATCCGCTTCTTTGGTTTCGTTTTCCGTTTCGGTGCGGACAGAGCGCTGCTCATAATAACTGTGAATCCTTTTCTGCGCTTCATCAATGGTGATTTTGCCCTCGATGTGATCCTTGGCCGTATCCAGCAGATAGGCAGAGGTGTTCAGTCCGTCAACCGCCTGCAAGCCGATGGCTGTTTGCCACGCCTCGCTTTTTTCGGCTCTGTCGGGTTCGCCTTGCTTTATATATTCTTCAAGTTCAAATTGCCAATTCTTATCCGGCATATTTGCACCTCATTCCTTACTTAAATCTTCCGTCTTGAAGGTCGTGTAGCCCTCGTAATAATAGCTGTGGTCAATGCCCTTCATATAGACCTCACGGCTATCCACATCATCGGTGAGTGCGTTTTTCAAAAGGTGTTTGATTTCAATATCCTTTATGGGGCTGCGCTCCATTGCAAGAAGATAATCTTCTTTATCAATCTTGCTCCAATCAACAACCTTGTGAAGCTCGGTTTTGAAAATGAGGTCGAGCCAAATGCGTGTGCTGCGCCCGTTTCCTTCTCGGAACGGGTGGGCAATATTCATTTCCACATACTTCTCAACGATTTCATCAAAAGTGGACTGCGGCATTTTATCAATGTTGCCAAGTGCCGCTTCGAGGTACATTAACGGAGCAAAACGGAAGTTGCCCTTGGAAATATTCACGGTTCTGAGTTCTCCGGCAAAATCGAAGATTTCATCAAAGAGATACTTATGAATCGCTTTGAGGGCAGAGAATTTTCCCGCTACCAATTTATCAAGCAATCCGCTTTCAAAAAGATCAAGCGCCTTTTTCTTGCTGATGCGTTCTTCCTCGCGGGCAAGGTCGGCAGAACTTGTTAGCCCCAATTTATTTTCAAGTGCCATAGCGCGCCTCCGAGTATTACTTATCCGCCGCGACGCCGGATTTCATCCAGGCGTCCACTTCACTTATTTTGAATTTCCACAGCCTGCCGATCTTTGCGGCGGGCATTTCTCTGCGCTCGATCCAGTCAAGAACGGTATCACGGCTGACACCCAAATACTCCATGATTTCTTTCATCGAATACCAGCGCTCAAGGTTGTTATCCATAGTGAAACCCCCGTTTTCACGAAAATACAATACTACAAAGTATATTATATCACATTTTTCGAAATATCGCAAGGCTTAACAGGGGTTTATTCGGGGTTTTCAAGAAAAAGTCATGAATTATACGGCATATCAAACAGACGACGGACCTAAGCGTGGGTGTGTGATTCTGTTATAGTCTTTGTTGTAGACGGTAATGTAACGGTGTTTTGCTCCATTTTTACTTGGCGGCAACGGAAAAAGCGGAAAGTTATCGAATAATATTCGAAGTTTGACGGAAAAGCGTCGAATTATCTTGTAAAAAAGGGTTTATTGTGGTATAATACAGATTGTTAAACTGTAGTTATCTTTCAAAGGTGAGGTTTCAAATGATGAAAGCAAGTTATAAAAAGCTGTGGAAGCTCCTTGTTGACAAAGAAATGAGTAAATCAGATCTGCATAAAGCCACAGGGCTTTCCTCCAGCACCATGACTAAACTCCGCCGCAGCGAGGATGTTTCGATGGAAGCTCTTCGAAAAATCTGCATTGTTCTCGACTGTAATATTGCTGATATCGTTGAGTTTGAAAAAGAAAACAATTGACGAAGTAATAATGAGAATATTGAAAAGCGGTCTACACTTTAAAGAATTACATAGGAACATCTGCTTGAATCGTGAAAAGAAATATGCCTGCGTACAAGGTGGGCAGGCTGTGGAAGTTCAAACTGTCAGAGCCAGACGAGTGGATTCGCTCCGGCGGCGCAGCTGACGATAAAGCAAAGAATGCCGACTAAGACCGTTTTATTGTGCAGCGAATTTGATATGATAATAGTGGCTCACTATAGAGCGAAAGGAAACGAAGAAATATGGACAATCAGGTGCATAATCAAATAGTTAGTTTTATATGGGGCATCGCAGACGATTGCCTGCGAGATGTGTATGTGCGCGGTAAATACCGTGATGTGATTCTGCCGATGACGGTCATCCGTCGTTTGGATGCTCTTTTGGAGGACAGCAAAGAGGCTGTCCTAGACATGAAGAAAAAGTTGGACGCGGCAGGTATCGATAACCAGTGGCCTGCGCTGTGCAATGTAGCAGGACAGGCTTTTTGCAATGCGTCTCCGTTCCGGCTGCGCGACCTTACCAGCCGTGCGAAGAAGCAGACATTGAAAACGGATTTTGAAGCATATCTTGACGGTTTCTCTCCGAATGTGCAGGAGATTCTGGAGAAGTTCAAGTTCCGCAATCAGATTGACACCATGATCGAGGCAGATATCCTCGGTGCAGTCATTGAAAAATTTATATCTTCGGATATTAACCTCAGTCCGAACCCGGTGTACAAAGACGAAGAAAAGACCATTCTCAAGCATCCCGGTCTGGACAACCACGGCATGGGTACGATTTTCGAGGAACTGATCCGTAAGTTCAACGAGGAGAACAACGAGGAAGCCGGCGAACACTGGACGCCCCGTGATGTTGTTGAGCTGATGGCAGACCTTATCTTTATGCCGATTGCGGATCAGATCAAGGACGCTACTTACTCCTGCTATGATGGGGCCTGCGGAACGGGTGGTATGCTCACCGTTGCACAGGATCGGCTTATGACACTGGCGGCACGGCGCGGCAAAAATGTTTCTATCCACCTTTTTGGGCAGGAGATCAACCCGGAAACCTATGCCATCTGCAAAGCGGATATGTTACTCAAGGGTGACGGCGACCAGGCAGAACATATCAGTTACGGCTCAACGCTGTCCTTGGACGGCAACGCCACCCGGCAGTTTGACTTCATGCTCTCAAATCCGCCTTATGGCAAGAGCTGGAAAACCGATGCAGAAAAGATGGGTGGCAAGAAGGAAATCCTCGACAGCCGTTTCAATGCTTATCTGGACGGCGGTGAGCAGCTTACAATGATCCCGCGCACGAGCGACGGTCAGCTTCTCTTCCTGCTGAACAATGTAGCGAAGATGAAGAAAGATACGCCCCTCGGCAGCCGCATTGCGGAGGTACATAACGGTTCGTCCATCTTCACGGGCGATGCGGGAAGCGGCGAAAGCAACGCCCGCCGTTATATGATCGAGAACGATCTGGTGGAAGCCATTATCGCCGTGCCGGAGAATATGTTCTACAATACGGGCATCGGCACATTCATTTGGGTGCTTTCCAATAAGAAGGAGGATCGCCGCAAGGGTAAAATTCAGCTTATCGACGCAACAGCGATGAAGTCGGCACTGCGTAAGAACATGGGCAAGAAGAACTGCGAATTTACCGAAGAAATCCGCAAGGAGATCGTTCGCATGTTCCTTGCAATGGAGGAAAGCGAAGTCAGCATAATTCTGAACAACGAGGACTTCGGTTATTGGAATGTGACGGTGGAGCGGCCGCTGCGTTTGCGCGTGTATCCTGACAGAGCAATTCCGGCGGATACTTTCAAGAAGTCGGATGAATACGACAGCGTGATCGTAGCTATTGAAAAAGCTGCGAAAACCTCACCGTTGGATGATTGGACCGCTTTTGCCAAGGCTACCAAGCTGAAAGCCGCCGCATTGAAAAAGGTACGCCCCTTTATCACGGAGAAAGACCCGGCCGCGCAGCCAATCGAGGGTGAACCGGATGTTGACCTGCGCGACACGGAGAATATTCCGTTCCCATATGAGGGCGGCATTGATGCCTTTATGAAAAACGAGGTTCTGACCTATGCGCCGGATGCATGGGTAGATGAGAAGAAAACCCAGGTTGGCTATGAAATCAGCTTTACGAAGTATTTCTACAAGCCCGTGGAGCTGCGCCCCATGGATGAGATTTTGAAAAGTCTAAAAGAATTGGAGCAGGAAACGGACGGGTTGCTGGCGGGTATCATGGAGGGCGTGCAATGAGTTACAGCAAAGACAACCTTGCCTGGCTTGGAACAATTCCAGATCACTGGCAAGTGTCGAAATTAAGACAGATTTTGTTGCCGTTCAGTGAGAAAAATCATCCTGATATGCCCTTGCTATCTGTAGTTCGCGAAAAAGGTGTAATTATCAGAAATGTTGAGAGTAAGGAAGAAAACCACAACTATGTTCCAGACGACTTAAGCAATTATAAGTTAGTCAAAAAGGGACAGTTTACTATGAACAAGATGAAGGCATGGCAAGGATCTTATGGTGTGTCTAAATACGACGGCATCGTAAGTCCGGCATATTTCGTTTTCAATCTCAAATGTGATATAAACAGAGATTTTTTTAATGCAGCCATCCGAAGCAAGGCTTTTGTTTTGATACCGTTAGTCATGAATTCTTCGATGATTCGCTTGCAGGTATCTTTGTTATAAATGATTTTGAAAAAACTTTTCTCGGAAATCGTAAAATCAGGTGTCGGCGGTTCTTCAATCAGATATTGGTCGACTTTTAGCTTGTCCTCATCGCTTAACTGATTGTATTTTGCTCCGCGTGAAAGGATTTTTGTGGTCCTGTTGAACGATTTGTAATTCACGAGATAGTGATCCTTGACCGCTTCTTCAAGTGAATAGTCGAAGTTTGGCATTCCCGATTCGCAGCCAAAAACACGGTAGGTATTGGCATCCACCTCGCTTTTCGGCGTAGCGGTTAATCCGACAAGCAAGCTATCAAAGTATGAGAAGATAGAACCGTATTTATTGAAAATCGAGCGGTGCGCCTCGTCGATAATGATCAGATCAAATCTTCCCGATGTAAATCTCTTATCTTCTGCATCTATGTAATTGATCATGGTCTGATAGGTACAGAACATCAATCGCGCATTGTAGTCCTTCTCGTCACTGCTCGAAAGTTCGCAAATACTCATATTGGGAAGCAGTTTGTTGAAATTCACCTTTGCCTGATGAACAAGCGAGGTTCTGTCTGCAAGGAACAGGACATTTTTCACCCAGTTGTTGCGGGTGAGTACATCCACCAATGCAATGGAAACACGGGTCTTGCCTGTGCCTGTAGCCATAACAAGTAGACCGCGACGGTGCTTTTGATTGAACCACTCGCAAAGATTCGTGATCGCCATGCTTTGATACGGACGACCGGCAATTCTCGGATCAACTTTCGTGTCAGTGATGTCGCTACGATTTCTTCTCTGCAGCATGAGCTCCAATTCATCAATCGTATGGAACGCCATGACCGTTCTGTCAGGATACAGACCGTCAATGATTTTTGTCGTGTAGCCGTTCGTATAATACAGTATGGGCTTATATCCGTAAACCGCTTTCATGCAGTCGCCGTAAAGATCCACTTGATGGCGTCCTTTTTCAGGGGATACACTTGTCTTTTTGGCTTCAACTATGGCAAGTGGTTTGCCGTCTCTGCCATAGAGGACATAGTCGCAGAATCCGATTCCTTGACTATTGGGCATACCGTTGACTTGAATTTCTATTCCTGCTTTGCCTGCGACACAGACATTTTCGGTTTCAAGCACATCCCATCCGGCTTCGCGCAGATAAAGATCAATATACAACTTACGGGTTGTTGCCTCGCTCATGTAAGGCGGTTTTTGATATTCGGCGCGAGTACCACTTTTTTGCGCTTCAAGCAATCCGATCAAATACAGCAGATTGCTTTGCGCCAGTTTGTCCTCTGCTTTTTTGATCTTCTGTTCATGTTCCGCATTGATGCCAAGGATGCGGATGTAATGCAGAGAATTGATGAGATCACTATCACCAATAAACGCGGACACCGTTTCGCTGTCTATCAACTCCAAAAGAGAGGCAGTCTCCGGCTTTTTCACCTTACTTTGCTCAAAGATATAGTTAATTGCCGACGACAAAACAACGCGGTACGCTTTGGCTCTATCCTGCGGCGTATCGAGTTCTGTGGCTTTTCGTGCTTCCTTTCGGATGTTATCTAATTCTGTCATGTGAAACCTCCTTGGCAATGGCTTCTTTAATGAGTTTTAGTACATGGATTGACTCGACAAACTTTGATTTGTCGACTTGCTTAACGAACGGAATTAAAAAATCTTGTAACTCTCTTGGCGGACAGATTATCTTGATTTTGCCAAGTCGTTCCTTGGAAATGTTCGACATTGATTTAGCTGATCCACCCGATATAGCTTGTATGGCAGGTCTGAACTCTTTGCAGTTGATGAGTAGCCATAAAAACACCGCATTTACTTTTTCATTGGGAACCAGCCTGAATATCAAATCGGGCATCATCAGTTTTGGCGGCGTATTCAGTACATAAGCCGCCATCCCTACCAGTTCGGGAGTATTCTTCCTGGTAAAAAGCAAGTCACCAGCATGAACTTCGGAACTTTCTACAAACAGGCTTTCATCAAGCAATGCTTTGTTTTCATTGGACCTGTAATCGCCGTAGGTAGCCGCACTAAGTTTAAGAATTGCCGGATTATCACCGGTTCTGGGCTTATCTGAACATATGAAGCTTTTCCCGTTATCAATTCGCTCCAAACATTCTTTAAGTGAGTATGTATCCCACTGCATAGGGTTTTCAATTGGGTTGCCAAACATCTCGACAAATCGGGCTTTGACGAGATCGTCGAGTTTTTGAAGCTCCGACCGTCGCATTTGAATGACGGACGATATTTTATCCAGCTGATCCGCAATTGCTTCTTGCAATTGATAGTCCGGAATAGACACGCGAATCTTTTTTAAGCCAGCGTTAGTAATAGCTTTTTGAGTAGCTCCAGAGCAGTTCTTATCTTTTTGGGTTAAAAACGATGTGCTCCCAAGCATATGATATAAGCACCGTGTGCTAATTACCCCGGATTTCGCTTTTAATGCAAAGAATCCGGTTGAATAAATATTTTCGGCTTTTTCTTTGTCAACATAAAGGGTTTTCTTTGTGCCTTGCATCTTGGCAAATAGCAAAGTACCCGGTTCGACAATTAAATCTGCCCTTGATGGACGAGATTTATAATCGACGATTTCCACATCGTTCTCGTCTATATGATCAGTTGCGACTGCACCTGTGCTGATATATCTCCGATTTCCTTCGAATGGCTTGCAAGAAGCCCCCACAATATCGACACAATCTGTAAATTGTCTTTCTCTCATCCTTCATCCCTACAAATATAAATTTATAACTTTGAAATATCTAAAGTATATCCGTTGCTTTGCATTTCTTTGGCTAACGAAAGCTTTGTTTCTTCAATGTTGTCTTTAAAGGGTATATAAATCAAACCATCAATGTCAGAGGGCTTTTCCATATCTTCTGCCTGCGAAAGGAGAATAGCAACTTTAGAACGTCCGATTTTCGCTAATAACATTCCTAGTTCCAAAACTACATTTTGACGAGCACGATATCTTTTTTTGTCTTCATTGTTTTTTGCATATCCGATATCGTCCGGGGTTGCAAGCACTATTCCAAAATTGACTTCATTAGTATGTTCTTCGAGCTTCTCTATAATTGTCGCACCGGAAGAAACCAACTGATCTATAATAATGGGTTCAAGATCCCACCGCCGAAGCATTGCTTCAAGCTGAGTCCTTGCGTTGCCATCGTGACCATATACTACAAACACTTTTCGGTTAGTGTCACTGGAACAATGCCCATGGATTATTGCATCAACCTCAGCGTTGTTTTTGCCTTGGCAATTAACTTTCCCGGAATCCCAGCAATTTACTATACAACCGTTATTCAGCTTTAAAACTGTTCCTAAATTATTGCCGGTTCTCTTTTGTTCAATGATAGAAAGCTTTTTCGATTTTAGCAAATTAATCACGTCATTAATATCCATTGTTATTCCTCCGCTTAGAGCATTTCTTTGAGGTCATCCATGGCATTCTTGATTTCTCTTTCAAGGTTCTCAAGCTCCGCCATGATCTCGTTTGTGGGCGGATATTCCACCGCAACATACTCGGTCTTCTTGTATTTATTGATTGACAGGTCGTAATCATTGCCGATGATCTCCTCTTTCTGCACAAAGAAAGACTTGTCCGTGCGTTCGCGGGCTTCCTCTCCCGTAAAGTTTTCATAACGCGCAATGATATCAGGAATATCATTGTCTGCGATGGGACTGCGCTTGTCATCAAGCGAATAGCCGTCGGCGGTCATGTCATAGAACCAAACTTTATCTGTGCCGCCGGCATTGGTTTTTGTGAAAATCAGAATCGCCGTTGATACACCGGCATACGGCTTAAACACACCGGAAGGCATAGAAATGACTGCAGTCAATTTCTGATTGTCAACCAACTCCTTGCGGATTGCTTTATGAGCAGCGGAAGAGCCGAACAAAACGCCATCGGGTACAATACAGGCACATCTGCCGCCAACTTCAAGCATTTTGGTAAACAGCGCAAGGAAAAGCAGTTCGGTCTTACGAGTCTTGCAAAGCGCAAGCAGATCTTTGCTGATTTCCTCCTGGAACACACTGCCTGTAAACGGCGGGTTCGCCATGATCAACGAGTAGCAGTTGCGCTCGTTGTTATCGCCTGAAAGTGAATCCTGATACTTAATGTTCGGGTCTTCCACCCCGTGAAGCATCATGTTCATTGCTCCGATGCGAAGCATAGATTGGTCGGTGTCAAAACCGGAGAACATCTCGGTTTTGAACTTATTCGCATTCTCAGCCCGCATCAACTCTTTGCTGTAATGCTTGGTAACATAGTTGGAGGATTCCAACAGGAAGCCCGCCGATCCCATGGCAGGATCGAGAATATGGTCTTCCAGTGTGGGCTTCATCAGTTCTACCATCATCCGGATGATGTGACGAGGGGTACGAAACTGACCATTCTCACCCGCTGCCGCAATCTTGCCGAGAAGATACTCGTAAACATCGCCCATAATGTCTTTATTGTTCATATCCATGGCGTCGATGCCATCAACAACCTTGGCAAGTACCTTCGGCGTGGGGATCAGAAAAACCGTGTCCTTCATATAGCGGCTGAAAGCCGTATCTTTGCCGTCCCCGATTTGTTTTATAAACGGGAACACATAGTTCTGCACATTCGTGAACATTGCTCCCGGCTCAAAATTGTGAAAGACATTCCAACGAAGATTTCTGTATTCAGTTTCCACATGGGGATTCTCACTGATGACACAGATACCATCTCCGAAGACCTTCTTTTTCAACTGAATACCGAGCGCATTTGCACCTGCCTCTGCTTTCAGCTGATTGTCATCCAGTAATTTCATAAACATCAGGTATGTAATCTGCTCCAGAACAGTGATCGGACTTGTAATGCCACCGGTCCAAATTGTGTCCCAAATAGAGTCAACTTTATTTTTCAGTTCACCTGTTATCATTTTTATTCTCCGTATTTTAGTTTGTTTCCGTTTCCTTTTTCAACTCAACAATATCTGAAAGGTCAACATCGAGAGCCGTGCAGATCTTAACAAGGATTTCTGTATTGACATTTTCGTCTTTTGTGAGCTTATACAGCGCGGCTTTACTGATCCCCGAAAGCTCCAATAATTCTTTTTTCTTCATCTTCCGGTCAATCAAAAGCTTCCAGAGTTTATTATAACAAACAGCCATCGCTACACCTCGTTATGTGAATTAGTAATAGTATATCATATTATTGGGCAAAAAGCAAGACGACTTTGCTTAAAATCGAGCCAAAAAGTTTTTATAAAACAAAAAAAGTCATCAATTTAATGACTTTTTCCATCAGAAAGAGCACGAGAGGTTTTCGCTCTCGGACGATCTCGTGATTATTATTTTTTATTATACCATTTTTGCCTTGAAATCGCAAGGAGAATGATGCGAATTTATCGCCATATCAAACTCATCGACAGCAAAGGATATGACCATGTCCTTGCGCTGAACGATCCCTTGGTTCATCTTATTTCCGTTGAAGATATGGCATAATAAAATTGGGTGTAAAAAACTCAAAATGAGTTTTTTACACCCATATTTCAAAAGAAATTTGTTTTATAAGTTTATAAGTGGTACTTTTCATACCTGCGGATGCCCGTGATGATTTTTACACGACCGTTGTGCATTTTTTGATAAGCTGATTCAAGTATTGTGAGCGCATGATTTTCATGGTCAAAGCACCTCCTGCAAGATATTAATGCGGCGTGCCGCAAAAAATTCGGGAATGTTATAAAGTGCTTTATGTCTATATGTTTTTAAGGTCAAAACCGAAAAACTACTTGATTATTTTCATTTTTTATGGTATACTATAAAAGAAAGGGGGCGATTTTATGATATTCAGACCCGATTATGTGGAAGCGGTAAGACCTTTTATCGATCAGCCGCTTGTGAAAATCCTTGCGGGAGTGCGCCGCAGCGGGAAATCCACGATTTTTGAGATGATCCGAGAAGAGCTTAAACAGCGCGGTGTCGGTGACGACCGCATCATTTTGAAAAAATACACCGAAATGGATGTCCCCGAAAATATCACGGCAAAGCAGATGTACGACGAGCTGACTTCCGCGATGACTGGCGAGGGGCGTTATTACCTGCTGCTTGACGAGATTCAGGAGGTTCTCGGCTGGGAGAAGGCGGTCAATAGTCTATTGGAGGGCGGACGCGCCGATATTTATGTGACCGGTTCCAACTCCAAGCTGATGTCAAGCGAGATCTCCACCTATCTGACCGGGCGGTATATTCTGATTCCGGTCTATACCTTGTCATTCCGCGAATATCTTGATTTTAAGGCAGACAGCAAACTGTCACGCAATGAGTTATTGGACGAATATATCCGCTTCGGCGGGTTTCCGATTGTTGCTCTCGGCAACTACGATGCGCAGTCTGCCTATCAGATTGTAGACGGCATTTATCATACGGTGGTGTCGCGCGATATTGTCAAACGCCATCGCATCAACCGGCAGGACTTGTTCGACCGCGTGGTGAAATTTATTGTGGAAAACATGGGCAAGACCTTTTCCGCAAACTCCATCTCGACCTTCCTGAAAAGCGAGCATCGCACGATTTCGGTGGAGAGCATTTATAACTATCTGCGCTGGCTGGAGCAGGCGTTTATCATCTATCCGTGCGAACGGTATGATCTGCAGGGGAAAAGCATTCTGAAAACGCAGGAAAAATATTACCTTTCGGATGTGTCCCTCAAATACGCTCTGCTCGGATACAACAGAAAAATGCTGGACGGGGTGTTGGAGAACATTGTTTATCTGGAGCTGAAACGGCGTGGATATGAGGTGTTCATCGGGAAGAACAACACGAAAGAGATCGACTTTGTTGCCAACCGCCGCGACGAGCGGATATATGTGCAGGTCTGCGTGCAGTTGCCTGATAATTCCGACCGCGAGGTCGGAAACCTGATGGAGATCAAGGATCATTATCCGAAATATGTGGTGACGCTGAACGAAATGGACACGGGAATTGAGAACGGTGTCCGGATCGTTCATCTGGCGGATTTTCTGCTTTCGGAACAGCTGTAATTCGCAAAAAAGCAGTCCGAGCTTCGGACTGTATGCACAGAGATACAGATGATTTTTGCTTTTGTATCACTCCGTGCAGGTACAGTCGGCGGACTGCCAAATCGCAATCCAAAAAGGCTTTTTTCGCGGACTTCTAATGAAATTTCTAAAAAAGCCGTTAGATTTTCGTTAGAAGTCGGTCGATGACGAAAAGCACCGCGACATCAGCTTTTTTCGGAATTTTTCGCAAAAGCAATCAAAATGCCCGGTCAATTCGTCTATGGCGGTGGTTTTCTGGTTCTCTTGTCTTCTCATAAAATACCGCAAGGTATCGGGAAGCGATGACACTCGAAATCAGTTTGCGCGAAAGCGCACAAGGGTTCGAATCCCTTCCTCTCCGCCAACAGAACCCTTGAAAACCCAGTGTTTTCAAGGGTTCTTTCTATTCGGTAAAAATATTCCGACTTTGATTTTTGGTAATTCTGCCGCTTTTCCGAGCCGATTTTGTTCTCTTTTCTGCCCGTGAATATTAGAATTAAAAAGCGCCAAACACCGCTTGAAATAAGGCTTTTTAAGGCTTGCCTACCTCTCGTTGCATTAGAATAATTTTTTCGAACGGAAATTTGCCGATTTTCATAACATCCGGTTGCGGACAACCGCACCAAAAGCCATGTGTGGATTTTAGTGGTCGGGGTTCAAATCGGCAGAAAGAAAAATGCCGAAGAAATCATCATTGAAAAACCGCAAAAAAATATTAGAGATACTAAGCAGAATTATATTTTCCGGCAATTAAATCAAGGACATACTATATTGTGTATTCGCAAGATTGGGGGGAAAATATTAAAGTTATTTTACAAAATTGTTCCCCAATACTTATTGACTGTTGGGGAACATTCTGATATAATGTTTAAAAGAATTGTTCCCCAAAAGGAGGAGCTGCAATGGCAGTACAATATAGTGAAATACAGGAATTGCTCAGAAGTCGAGCCGACCTCAATGCCAGACTGAGCTTAATGCCTTATGACGGCACACCCGAAATCAAAGAGCGCGGCGATGGGAAATACCTTTATGTGAGAAAGCGCGTAGCAGGAAAACAGACATCTACTTATGTAGGTGCATATACCGAAGAACTGTATAATCTGCTTTTGCGCAATGCCAGAGAAGCCCGTGAAATCAGAAAGTCGCTTCGCAGCATCGAAAAGCAGCTTGCCGCAGCCGGTTATTCCGAGGATGCCCTTTCCGCCGATGTTATAAACAACATTGCCTTTGCGCGTGCCAATATGAAAATGAATATCTATGATCAGGCTGTTTTGGAGGGTGTTGCAACTTCTTTTCCTCAGACGGAAGAGATCATAGAGAACGGAAAAGTATCCGGTATGACAGCTACCGACGTGCAGAAAATTTTGAATTTGAAACACGCATGGGAGTTTATTTTGGACCGTGATGTAGTTGCCAGCCGTTCCGACTATTATATGCTCAGTCATATTGCAAGGCTTGTCAATGAAGGCTTTTTTGCGGAAGGCGGTCGAATCCGCGGCGTTCCGGTTACCATAGGCGGTTCGTCTTATGTTCCGCCCCTGCCGAATGAATCGGATGTGAAAGACAAAATTCTTGAGATCATCGAGGAAGAGGATGATGCCGTCAATATTGCCATCAGGCTTTGTCTTTACTGCATGAAGACCCAGATATTCTTGGATGGCAATAAGCGCGCTTCTGTTATCTTTGCAAATCATTATCTTATTGCTCACGGCGGAGGTTTTTTGGTCATTCCCGAAAGCGAAGTGCCGGAGTTCAAGAAACTGCTCGTGAAGTATTATGAAGGCGAAGACCCCTCTGTTATTGCGGGCTTTATGAAAGAACGCTGTTGGAAAACAATAGGACACTAAGCGCCAATATTGGAGAGCAAATTTAGATGTGAATTGTGAATTTGTTCCCCAAAGTTATATCTGTGGTAAGAACGAAAACAAGCCTCAATTGCATACGGAGGTTTATATGAGAATAACGAAAATCGAAATTACAAATTACAAGTCGATAAAAGAACCGGTTGAAATAAACTATTATAACGGGTTGCCGACCGTGCTGATCGGCAAGAACGGAAGCGGAAAAACCAATATTTTGGAAGCTCTGAGTGCCGTTGCGGAAGCAAACGGCAATTACTTCGGGATGCGCAAAGAACTGCCGCTGAAATATAAAGTGCATATCCGCCTTGAAAAGGAGGATGCCGAGAGGCTTTTCCCCGGTAAAAGCATTGACGAAAAATGCGAATTTGCTGCCTGCTCCGGAGAAGACTGCAAGATAAACCGAATCGAGTCGGAATGTCTAATTCCGCTTTTAAGAATGGAAATCGACGAAATCTCCGAACTTGCAGGCGAATTGCAAGACGCTCTCGATACATATATAAAGCAGCTGAACAAAATTGTGTACGGTGAACGCAATGAACAACCATTGCGTGGATACCGGATTACTGACTTTCACGATTCAACAACCAACTATGACGCTATCAAATTCCAAGTGGAATTTGCTTTGGAACAAACCGAAAAACTGATAAAATCAATCATACAAAACTTTTGCATTGAGGAGTGTTCTTTCAAATTCGGATATATTCCCGATTATTATCAGTTAGGCGATTTAGAAAGGCTTTGTTTCAAGCTTCGTTATGTTAAACCCGATTTAGCCCCATTTGAGGAGAAATTCATTACCGTCAATGAAACGGCGATAAAGCGGGAAATCACAAAAATCAACAAGGCAACAAAAGCATCCTGCGAGAAAATCACTGCCTTGCTGCATGAACTGGACGAACGGGCAAAACGATTGAAAGCTGCCTTAACTGACGATCAAATAATTCCCGATAACAGCGGTGTATTTTATAAATTTATCCGTGAAGTCCGAAACTGCGTCGGCGCAAAATGTGCTTTCCTGCGGAATGAAAGCAGCGAGGTCATTTTCAAAACAGAGAAACAGGAGCGCGAGTATTTCCGGAGCGATAGATCCCGCGTGATTCTGCAAACATATCTAAACCGAGTTTATACCGGACCTGATAAAGATGAAATTCAAAAACAGATCAGCGAAAACAAAGATTTTTCTCTGTCCGAAGCTGCATTGAATGAATTTGAAAAATACCTCAATGAACACATTCCCGAATTTGAAAACGGCATGTATGACCGCATTTCGGTCGAACAGTCCGACGGGAAAATCCCGGCAATACTGCTGCACGAAAAAAGCGGTGAAATCGTTGACCTGAATTCGACAAGCGCCGGCAGACGGTGGTATTTCACATATTATTTTATGAAGAATACACTCGAAAGCGGCGACCTGTTTATTATTGACGAGCCTGCCGCCATGCTTCATCCCCTTGCGCAAAAAGAGGTTCTGAAAGAGCTGCTTGAACTTGAAAGACGAGGTATCAAGGTAATTTACTCAACGCACAGTCCGTATCTTATTCCAAACGATTGGAAAAGCGTGCACTTTGTTGCGATGACGGATAGCGGAACAACCGTCACGCAGGAAAACAAATACGATGCTCTGAAACAAGTCACCGGCGGAGATATATTTGACTTGCAGGAGCTTTTAGAACGATATCAAAAATGCGGGCCCGTTGGCGCTGCACACAATTGCTACAAGGCTCTGATTCACAAGCACGGTTCAATTGAAAAGGCAGCTAAAAACGTGCCGTTTAGTTACGATACCATTGAAGCATGGAAAAAGAAAAAACGCGGAACATCATTTGAAAATGTCATAAATATATCAAATGCACTTGCTGTTTCGCCCAAAGAATTGCTTTAATATATTGTCGAGGGTACATCTGTACCCTGCCATTCCTTTCAGCGGTTCGCTATAATATAGGCAGAATCATTGAAAGGAGGTACTCAAAATGTCAAAGTATAAGACCATAGACGTGTGGAACCGGGTTTTCGGTGCGAAGCAGGAGGCGTATGATTATACCGGACGGCTGATGAAAAAATCCGCCTGCGGGAATCCGAACAGTGCTTATCACCCGACGCTTGACCACATCCGCCCGCTTTCCGCCGGCGGCTGCGATGTCCTCGAAAACATCATCATTTGCCATCGTGATACCAACGAGGAAAAAGCAGATCACTTCCCGCACTGGAAAGCGAACGGTGCACACTACCACGCCCGCAGAGTCAAAGGCTCCCGTGTGGAATACGAAATAATTGAAGATTGAGGAGGCAAATCTATGAGTAAGCATTTCTTCGACTATGACGACGGCGATTTTGCGTATACCGTTTCCGACAATATGGCAATCGACTCCGACGGCAATATGATGATGCGCATGGGCGACAATATGGCTATGGACATGGACAGCGGAGAGCTTCACATTATTTCGTCATGGGATGATGAGGACGATTAAAAAATCGTTATAAATGAACATCGCAGCCCCGACCTTTCAAATGAGGTTCGGGGCTGCGGTTTTGACACTGCGAAAACCGACCCCAATAAAGGCTTTCCCTTATTTTCATTCCGTTTCCCTTAAAATACGGTGTAAAATAAGGGAATCTTTGTTCCGTTCCTCTCTTAATTCAATTCGTCAGAAGCAAAAAAATGCTGCCCCACCGTTTCCGGTGAGGCATAGATTATGTACTCTCTTTCATCATTTTTCTTTTCTGCCGCCGCTGTTCGTTTTCACGCTCACGGCGCCGGTTGTACTTGAATTCCCGAATGAGTTCCTTATATTTTTCCGTGCGCGGATGCGCCAGCCTTTGCGGTGATGCCATAAAGTTTACGAATTCCGCTTTGGCGCAGTACTGTATAGTGCCGAGTTTGATGCCGGTTAAGGCTTCTTCCCGTATCCATTCGTGTATGCGCTGCGGGCTGTGACCGACAAGTTCCGCCGCCGTCTGCGTGGGCAGAGCCTCCGGCAGCTCTGCCCACTGCGAGTCCAGCCACCGCCGAAAGGCTTCGCAGTTTTCCGGGGTGGCTTCAAACATCGGGAGCGGATGCCATTCGGTGCGGTTGGAGAACATGCCGCTCAGCTCCGATAAAAATCCCGGCTCGGTATCCATTCGGGCTTTGAACCGCACCGCATCCTCTGTCCGCACCCGATATTTATGAGTCGTGTGTCCCGTGTTTTCGTGCGGGATATAGTTGTTGTCCATCAGATATTTCATTTTCCGCGTGGAGATGTGCAGGTATTGACGAAGCTCACTCCCGCTCATAAATTCTTTTTGGGTCATATATAAAATCATCCTTTCCGTTAGCATTAATGCGCCCCAGGTGGAGCGCATCATTCTTTTGCTTTATTAAAGATACTGCTGATCACATCGGCGCTTTCCTGTTTCTTGGACTTATCCAGATGCGCATAGATATTTGCCGTTGTGGACAGGTCGGAGTGCCCGAGGAAGGTCGATACATTCAGCAGCGGCACATCCTGATTGATAAGGATGCTGGCGAAGGTGTGGCGCAGATCGTGGAACCGAATCTTGCGCAGACCGTATTGCCTGATCAGGTCGGCGAAACGCTGCGTGACCCGATTGGGGCGTATCAGCCCGCCGAGCTGATCGACGCAGATATAATCATCGTATTTGCGGTTGTAGCTGCCCTTGAACATACGGCGGTACAGGTCCTGCTTTTCCCGTTCCTCGCACAACATTTCATACACCGGGTCCGGCAGCGGCAGCGTGCGGCGGCTGGATTTGTTTTTCATTTCCTCCACGGGTTCGACGATGACCCTGCCGTTTTCCTTATACTCAATGATTTTGGTGTCGAGCAGTATGGTTTTCTTTTCCCAATCTACTCTCGACCACCGTGCACCCAACGCCTCGCTGCGGCGCAGCCCCAAGCCGCCCGCCAGCATAACCGCCGGGTAGATAATATCCCCGCGGATAAGCCCCAGCATGGAAATCAGTTCTTCTTCGGAATAGTTTTCACCCGTGAACTTGTTTTTCTTCGGGCGGTCGATGCGGCCAAAGGGATTCGAGTCAATGAGCCCGTCCTTGAAAGCCCGTTTGAAGGCGCTGTGCAGGACGGTGTGGTAGTGGATAACGGTGTTGGCGACTACGCCTGATTCGAACATCCACTCGTAGAAATCCTCAATGTCCTTTGCGGTGATGTTGCCGACCGTCAGTTCATTTCGGGCAGTAAAATACCGCCGAATTCTACCGTTTATCATTCCGCGGTAGCTTTCGGCGGTACTCTTTTGAATGTTTTTCTCGATCTTTTTATAGTAGGCGCACATATAATCGTAGATCGGGATATCCGAGGCAGGCTTTTTGTTTTGCGCGATCTGTTCGGCGTAGGTTTGTTCAAAGGCTTGCACCACCTCTCGGTAGGCTTTGTTCACCTTTGATTTGTTTGAGCCTTCGGGCAATCCCAGTGCGCGCCATACGGGTTTTGTCTTGCCGTTCTCTCTAACCTGTATCACGGCATAAAGACGTCCTTTCTTAGCCTGTACGCTGGCTGCAAGTGTGGTTGCGGCATTCATTTGCGTTCACTCCTTTTTTGTTTTTGCCGACACGAACAATATCACAACTCACCGCACAAGTCCAGACTTTTTCGGGAGTTTTCTCAAGAAAACAGACCTTTGGGTTCGAACTTGGGACTTCTCTTTGCTGCAGATAGTCAATGAGCTGCGATTTGGCAATGCGATTCTCTCTGCCGACCTTTACCGCCGGAAGGGACTTTTCTTATATCAGCTTGTATACGGTCTTGGTGCTGACCCGCAGGATCTCCGCGACCTCGGCGGCGGTCAGCGCCGCCGGATAGCAGCGCAATTCTTTTTCATGTTCTTTTTTCGTCATAGGCAAATCCTTTCTCCTACATCTTTATAGTAGGCTCGTCATTTTCCTCGGCGGTCATATCTTCCTCTCTGTCGGCTGCGGCGGTGAGGATACCTACCGCAAGCCCGATAACGGCACCGAGGTTGGAGGCGTTTTCCTGCGCCTCAATGCGTTTTCGGCGCTCCTCCGGATCCTCGGCAGTGCCGTCAATTATACTGCCAGCTTCCAGAATACCGCGCAGGCCAGCAGCGACAGCGCCACTGCCGATACCGCCGTGGCTATCATAATTTTCAATATTTTTCGGCGCAGTTTCTCTATCGTGCTGTCCAGCGTCTCGGTACTCTTTGAAAGGGTTTCGGAGCAATTCAAAATAAACTGCTCTTGATTCTTCCCAGCCTGTTCGACGAGGTTCTGCATCTGCGCCGTCGTTTTGCGGTTCTCTGTCACCACTTCCCGCACCGTCTTTTCCATATACTCCGCCTCGATATTCTGTATCTGTGCGCAGTGGTCGCTCAGTTCCTCCGCCGTCGCCAGCCGTTCGATCATCTGATACAGTTTCGGCTGAAACTCCACCGCGTCCGCCAGCAGTTTGCTCTCCCGCTTGCGCTGTTCTATCGGGATCGCATACACCTGCGGCTGATACGGAATCTGTTCCAGTTCGGACAGCGTCCGTGCGTTTTTCCTCCTCAGCATATCCATTGCCGAGTTCTGCTGTGTGTTGTTTTCTGATTGTGAATTCATGTTCCAATACCTCTTTCAAATATTTTTCATCGTGCAGGCGTATATCTCTACACTTCATTCCGTTCGGACAAGTGAAAGTAATATATTTTCGCTCATCCGTCCATGAGACCCCGTAACCGAGCCGTTGCATTTCACGCATAAAATCATTTTTGCTGCCGCTGCGGTTCATCACGAAATCAATGTCGGACATCAGCTTGAACTTCCAGCTGTCGCCCTTGACTGCAGCACGGTACTCGCGGCTGGAAATGTTTGCGCCGTCCTTTTTATACGGTTCGAGAACGCTCAGACCATACTGCTGACAGATGCCGTCGCTGAGTGAGCGCAGTTTTGTCAGCGTGCCTGGATTTTGACGGAGCTTCCTTCCGCTTTCGTAATGCACGGAGTTGATGACAAAGTGATTGTGCAGGTGTGCAGCATCGGTGTGCGTGGTCACCAGCACCTCATGCCCCGACCATGCTTTTTTCGCAAACGCCAATCCGATTTCGTGTACCTGCTCGGCGGTCACACTTTCCGCCGGCGAAAAGGACTGCACATAATGATAAAAATTCATTCCGCCTTTTTTGTGATGCGCAGTCTTGGTCGCCATAAATTCCGTGAAAGCATTTTCGCCGTTGCAGTTGACTCCGCTCACAAGTCGCCGCCCGTTTTCTTCATCTGCTACCTTTTTCTGTTGCAAACAGTAATCTATCACCGCCTTCATTGCGCTGATGCTTTGATTGGATTCGGGAATAAAATTTACGGTTGCCATTATCCCTTCCTCGCAATCTCCAATAGTTGTTCGTATATTTTCTTCTGCTCGTCTACCACATCCTGAAAATCATACGAATGAAACACACCCGAATTTATCTTCGCTGCAATCTGATTCAGGTTGTTGCCGATGCGCTTGAGTTCGATCAGCAAGGGCTTTACATCTTCCGCAACATGGATAGGCGTTTCGAGGGAAAGCAAAACGATATAGTCGGTAAGATTTTGCTTGGCTCGTTTTGCATTTCGTTCAATACGTTCTTTTTCGGCTTTGGTCAGCCGTATTGTCAGCGTGGTATCACGCCGTCTTTGTTTACTCATAAATATCACTCTCCGTTTCTAAATTCAGTGGGTTCGGGCTGCCGCCCGTAAAAAAAGGCGTTTCGGCGAGGACAGCCGGACGCTCTGCTTGCCCCGGACGAAGTCCGGGAAATCGGTAAAACCGACGCTCCCGCAAACGCCCCGAATTCGCGTTGTTTCCGGCGCATGGGTGGTTTATCCCTACTCCCCGCAAAAAGCGGCACAAACCGCCTGTAAACCGCCGACAGGGACGAAAGGAACGCTTGGGACGAACCGATTGGGGGTACACCGATTTAACCGTCACCAACGGCACTTTCGTCACCGGCAGAAAAGGAATATTCGATTTCCAGCAGTCGTGCGCCGTTGCTGCGATGACTGCGAAAGCGCACACCGAAATCGGCAAGGCGATATTCCCAAAGATTCATCAGCCGTTTGAGTCCTCTTGCCGATACCGCCTGTCCTGCGTATTCGTTATACCGTTCGCAAAACTCCGTGTTGCTGCCGCTGTATTTTTTCTGCACTTTCATAAATTCGACCAGCAGCTCCATCTCCTTCGGCAGCAGCATTTCCCGATTCTCCATACTGTCGCCGAGCATTTTCCAAACAAATTCCTCTTTGGAAAACCGCAATTCAAGCTGGCGGTCCTCCACATCACGGCCGGTGCAGTAGAGGGTGGCGCTGTCGGCATTGCGGCGGCTCTTGTCCAGCACGAAAGCGGTATCCACTGCGCCTACGATTCCGGTGGTGCCGGTCAGCTTGTTGAACGGATCGCTGTCGCCCTGTTTGCGCAGGTGATGCACCAGCAGAAGACAGATATCAAGTTCGTCCGCCAGCTGTTTTAATATCCGTATTTCCTCATAGTCGTTTGCGTAAGAGGTATCGTTGCTGTTGTTGCGCACAATCTGAAAAGTATCCACGGCAACAAAAACCGTGTCGGTATGCTCTTTTACAAAATTCCGTATCTGTTCGCACAGACCGTCGGACAGCGTTCCGGCAGAGGTAGCAAAAAACGCATTGGGCGGCACTTCGTCGGTGATGCAAAGCAGACGGTTCTGCACGCGGCGCAGGGTGTCCTCCAAGCAAAGATACAGCGTGGTTCTTCCGGCTGTTTTCAACTCCCACATCGGTTCGCCCTTTGCAATACGCACACACAGATCCAGCACCCACCACGATTTACCGATCTTTGACGCGCCGCCGAGGATGCATAACCCCTGCGGCAGCAGCGTGTCGACACAAAACTTTGTCGGCGGAAGTTTCATGTCCATTAAGGTTTCGCCGTCGATAACGGCAAGTTTTGTTTTTTCGTCAGCCATACTGAAATCTCCTTGTAAAAAAGTAAGAGCAAAAGCAGCGGCGGCGGAACCGATGCTTTCGCTCTCCTATCTATCTAATGGCTGAAAACAGAAAAATCACATAAAATGCTGTGAACGCAAAAATTCGTTTCTGATTTTTTTGTAATTTCCGGTGACAGCGAAAAGGTTTTATGGTATACTGATTACAGAAACGAGGTGGCGCACTTGAATCTGATTGAAACAAAACCTGTGGGCGATGCGAATTTTTATAAATTTTCTGTTGACTTTACAGGTGACGATTTTATTTTAGGCGGCAAAGCCTTGCCGCTCGGAATCATTACCCACGATATATTAAACATCCCCGCCGACAAGTTGCTCTACATTTTTAAGGCGGGCGATAAACTCAATGATTTGTATAACCGACTGAATGCGGAAAATTACAGCGATGAGCTGTTTACAAGCATTCGGAAGACCGTAGAAAAAATACTCAATCTTATCGGGAAAATAAAACCGTTTTCGTATTTTAATATCAGCGAAGAGTACGAACATATTGATTTGCTTCTCGGCGATGATAAAATCCGGGAGTCGCGGCGCAGCTTTTCTTCCATGCCGATACCGAATATCAATTTTGTTCCCGAAGGCACGGCTATGCATGACCACATTATCGTTCTTACCGAATTCATAAAATCCTACATTTATCTTTGTGCCGACACCTTCAATTTTTATAAGGTTGCGATGATGTATTTTGTAAACCTCACCGAGAACGGATTTCGGGACAAAGTTCTCCTTGCCGGTTTTACAAAAGAATTTTTCGGAAAAGAAGAAGTGGCGGAATGGATCGAGGAACTAAACGCCACTGAAATTACGCACAATTTTACGCTTGAGCCTGGCGTTTGGATGGCGCCGGTTGTCCTTGAAAATAAAGACGGCACGGCTGTGCTCGGCCGCCGAATTCATTTCGACCGTATGCTCAATTTTTATGTCACCGATATGTTTGAGGGACTCGCAGCCGGACATTATTCATGGCAATGCGGAATCTGTCACCGATTTTTCTTTATGGAAACCGCGCATAAGCAACTGTATTGCAGCACCGTCAATCCTGAGTACGGCGTTCCTTGTGCATACGTTGCAAAGAACAAGCTGAATATGCCGAAGCAAAAGAAAAAAGACGGTTTCGGCTATGCGATTTGGAAAAAGAGATACGATTCTCTGCGCAACGAAAAGCACAAAACCAACAAAAACCTGCCGTCCGCCAAATACGATATAGATGTGTGCGATAAGGCTATCGAGCTTGCTAAACGGCATTATGAAGAAGCACAGATTGATTTTGATTACGCGCAAAATCAGTATGAGCAGGATATGGTTTTACGGAACTTGATCAACGAGGCAAAAGCGGCACTGGGTAAAAAGTAATTTCATTTTCCTTTGGGAAGGGAGGTGCGCGTATGAACGCCGAATACAAAAAGGCTGCCGAAAAACTGCTTTGCGGCATTACGGATAAGCGGCTGCACGAGCCGGCGATATGGAACGATATTCTTTCCTCTGTCCGTTCGGGTAATTTGCGGCTTTGGAAAATCAACGATGAAATTCTGCGTATCAAATATTTCTGCAAAGAAAAAGTCGAACGCGCATCTGCCTTTACCGAAAGCGATAAAAGCGGCGTGCGGTTCGATGATTTGAACGCATATTTTGTTGAGGCAATCAAAAACGGTGATAAAGGATATTTTGAGGCATTTATCCGCGCTTATGAGCCGGTGCTGCAAAGCCGCGCCGAGCGGTTTGTTGCCCGGTATAATCTCTCTGCGGACGATACCGAAGACATCAAGCAGATCTTTTGGGAGACCCTGTGGTTTGCTTCCCTCGGCTATGATGCCGCCGCCCCCATTCCGCTTTTACAGTATGTGAAGAAAGCGGCGGTAATGCGACAACTGGATTATATCCGCACAACGAAAAACGCCTGCACCGTGCCGGCGCAAAACGGGTATGCCGAGCTGCGTAAGGTTATGCGCATTTATAACAGCGCTCCCGAGCTTTCCGCCGATGCGCGTATTGCGCTTGCCGTAAAAGAAACCGGCTTTGCCGAGAAAAAAGTTACCGAGCTTGTCGCTGTCGGCAAGGCTTGCGAATATCCCATCGGCATTGTCCCGGCAGAAGAAAACGAAAGCGCGGCGGACGGCACCGCTGCGGACGAGCTTATCGAAGATCCGTCCGTATCTCTGTTCGAGGAAGTGCTGCGAAGTATTTACCGTGACAATTTCCGCACCGCTGCCAATAAAATCACACCTAAGGATAAGCAGATTTTATCTCTTTCCCTCGGCGTATGTTTTGATTGCTTCGGCATTTTTAAGCCCAGCACCTATGCGGAAATCGCATTGCGGCAAGGCGCGTCGGGCGAAAAGAGCATTGAGAAAAAACGCAAGGCGGCAATCGAAAAATTTGCAAAGAAACTGTGCTCCATGGGCTTTTGCGACGGCGTTTTCTTAAAGCAAACAGATATAACGGTCATAAAGGAAAAAGGTAGAAAAATCGTGCAGTCAGCCGCCTATGCTTATACACCCTACGGTGACGGAAAAGCCGGAGAGATTCTGTATACCGCCGCTGGGAAATATCGCTTTCAGATCGTCCGCCTTGCGGAATTTGATGTGACCGGCGCTTATGCGGAACAGGCCGCAAAAATCATCGACGGCATGAACGGGAATTTTATCAAAGAACGGTTCTACGCCATTCCGCTCGAAAACCTGCTCCGCGTCAATAGCCACAACGCAAAACCAAGGATGCCGTTCTATCATTCGTCGCACACAGACGGACAGGGATAGTTGTGTTGAACAAGAGGTGGTTAAGATAAAGCAAGCGGCAGCAAATGTAAAACTTAAAACCCCACCGAATGCTATGGCACGGAGCTAAACTATGCCATATATACGATGGGGTTTTATGTGATTGAAAGGTTGTATTGCCTCACCATATTGCTGTTATCTGTCCAAAGCTCACGTTATGTCATCACATTCTGAACAACTCCATAAATTGATGAAATAGGCTTATTCTTTCGATTCACAATACATACGTTAGTTTTCTCTTGGGACTATATTTGAGTTGGGTACCTCATAAGGCTTTCCGTCCTTGTTGTAGGTCAAGTTAAATACAAGGTCGGACAGCCATTTCTTAAATGATGGATTGTCCTGAAACTGCTTGAACAGCTCCATATTGTCCGCCATAATCGAAAAGATGACCTGCTGCAGAGCACGTTCGCTTTCCAAGCGCGCACTTTGCTCATCAGAGTTTCTCATGGCATTCTGATATTTTTCGTCCTTAGACACCATGGCCGGTATCTCAAGAATCTGCCTCCGCACATTATCCGCATCATTCCAATTGATGTTACCAAACATATCATTGAAATTGGAGAGAATGACAGACAGCAAATCCATTTCCGGTTCAACGATGTGCCCGACCTTTCCCGCCGGTACGGGAGCCACCTCCGTATCGGTATCTTCCAGGCGAATGGACATGACCTCACGCGCCTCGTTGCGGTAACTTTCGAGGTCGATCGTTTCAAGAATCCCCTGCGAAAGATCGTCCTCTCGCGGAGACGGCAGCTTTGGTATCAGTAAATTAAGAAAGATGGACAACCGTTCCCAGTCTGCGTTACCATACGGCAAAATCGCTCCGAGAAAGCCATATGTACGCACGAACGCCTTTGCTGCGCTCTTAAATTTAATCTGATCATCCGTGTCAAACTGCTTGTAAACGGCAGTACAGGCATCTAATGTGGGATCAAGTTTGTCGCGATCCGCTCCATCCAGGTACAAATTGACCAGCCGCTCGACATCTTCGTTGGAGAACACCTGGTATTCCTCCATTGTTGCAACCAGGTCGTATAGCTTGTTCGGATCGGTTTCGCCGGACAGAATCGTGGTGCGGTAATATCGCGAAAATGATTCCTGAATCATCTCCGGCTTGTTTGCAAAGTCCAAGACGAAGGTATCGTACTTTTTCGGGCAGCAGCGGTTCAAGCGGGAGAGCGTCTGTACCGCCTTGATGTCATAAAGCACCTTGTCCACATACATGGTGTGGAGCAGCGGTTCATCAAAGCCCGTCTGGAACATATCCGCTACAATGAGAATGCGATACGGGTCTTTTTTGAACTCCTTCGGTATCTTAGCGTCCGGGAAACCGTTCAATCCGGCAGAGGTAAGCGGCGGTTCCTGACCTTGATACTTGTTCTCGCCGGAAAAGGCGATAATCGTTTTATATGGACTGCGCCTATCCGCAAGGCATTTATTGATGGCGTAATAATATTCGATACAGCGAGGAATGCTGGAGGTCACGACCATAGCGCGAGCCTGCCCGCCGATTTTTCCTTTGGCAATGACTTGTTCGTGAAAATGATCTACCATCATAGCCGCTTTCTTGGCAATGGTATAGCTGTCGCTTTCCACAAAGCTACGCAGCTTCTTCTGTGCCCGCTTCTTATCGAACATCGGGTCATCCTCGACGGTCTTCATCAGCTTATAGAAGCTGTCGATAGGCGTATAGTATTGCAGCACATCCAGAATGAACCCTTCTTGGATTGCCTGTTTCATCGTATAAACATGGAAAGGTCTGTGCTTGATATCGTCGCCGTCCTGATGCGGAACGCCGAAGGTTTCCAGCGTTTTATTCTTCGGGGTTGCGGTAAACGCAAAGTAGCTGGCATTGTTCAGCAGTTTACGCCCTTCCATCATGGCGTTGATCTTAAGTACAGTGATTTTGATGTATGGACTTGCCTCTCGCCTGTCATGGTAAAAGAGATAAAATTGCACCTTGTTCCGCTTCTTGATAGTGGAATCAAAGACAAAGATCTTGTCATTGCTTTTGATATCCGAATGCTTGATGTTGAATTGTCTGTGCTTTTGCAAGGGAATGTGGCGAAAGCGAACCGTGATGTCAAGGTTATTCGTGAAGTTGCACAATATCTGTTGACCAAAGCTTCAGTGCCGCAGATTTTTGAGAAAGCCGAACAGCTCAAGGCTTTGGTTAGTGATCAGTTCTGGTCTTCTCCCTCTGTCGAACGAATGGAGGTAATCCGCGAAGAAGTTCGAGACCTCATGAAATATCTTGAAAGCGGAAAGAAAGTTCAGATTGATGTGGATATTCAGGATGAAACCGAATCAAGTGGTTATCAAGATGATGGCGGTGGTTTTGATATAAGAACATATCGAGAAAAGGTGCTTGATTATCTTGCGGCACATTCCGACAGTCCCGTCCTGCGGAAAATTCAGCGTATGGAACAGATTAATGCATCGGATCTCAAAGAGCTTGAACACATCCTGTGGGACGAACTTGGAACAAAAGAAGACTACGAAAAGTCAACCAACATTGACAATTTGGCTGTGTTTGTGCGCAGTTTAATAGGGCTCAGCCAGGACGCGATCAATGAAAAGTTCGGTGACTTTCTAAATGGCAATACGCTAAATGCTCAGCAACAAGAGTTTGTCAAAGCAATTATTAACTATGTCAGGGAAAACGGAGATATCCGTCGTGAGGATTTGATTGAAAAGTCCCCGTTTGATAACTATGACATCTTGACGTTGTTCGGCGAGAACATAACAACGGTACTGACAATTGTCAATGTTCTTCATGACAGCGTAAATGTCGCGGCTTGAAATGGCAGAAGGAGTGGGAGTAATGGACGAAAAAAGAGTATGGGGAATACACACACAGGATGATTCGCTTTTTCTTCAACATAGTGTTATTGCAATTGGGTGGAAACAGATGGGCGATTTATCTTTGATTAACAATTCCCGAGAAGCTTTCAAGGAATCATATATAAATACATACCCAGCCAGCAAAAAAGGAGCCGTTGCAAACGGCGCCGGGATGCTGTACCGTTTTATTCATGAAGTACAAATCGGAGACTATGTCGTTTTTCCTTCAAAAACAAACAGAGAGATTAATATTGGCGTAATTGAAGGCGATTATCAATATGTTCCTGACGCAGTAGAGTATAGTCAGCAACGCAAGGTGAAGTGGTTGAAGCATCTGCCAAGGACGGCTTTTTCACAAGGCGCATTATATGAAGTTGGTTCGGCAATGTCATTTTTTTCGCTGAAGAACTATGCCGATGAGTATCTTGCGGCATTGGACAAAAACTTTCAGAAATCGGCGATTGAACAGGAAGATGATACAGTTGCTGCAACAGCTGAAGACATTATTGAGACCACTCGGGATTTTATTTTGAAAGAATTGAGCAAAAATCTCAAGGGATATGACCTGGAAGAATTTGTGGCTGATTTACTTTGCGCAATGGGATATCGCACTTCGCTTTCCTCTCATGGAGGTGATAGCGGCATTGATATCACTGCGTATAAGGATGAGCTTCCGCCAAGAATCCTTGTTCAAGTCAAAAGTCAGGACGGAGATATCAAAGAAACAACAATTCAATCACTTAAAGGTGCAATGCGTGAAGGTGATTACGGTTTGTTTGTTACGCTTTCCAACTATACTAAAAACGCAAAAAAATATTTGGAAAGTACACCGATTATTCGTGGAATCAACGGTACAGAATTAGTGGATCTCGTACTCAAGTATTATGATCAATTAAGTGATAAATACAGAAAAATGATTCCGTTAAAGAAAGTGTTTATCCCATCACCACCCGAAACAAATTAAATAACTAACGATAATGCCACACAGCCCCTTGATTCTTTTCTGAATCAAGGGGCTATTGCTGTCTCGCCACACGCCCCAAATTCGGGCGAGTGACGGCTTTCTGATTTGCGTGCGGGAAAGCTGCTCCTCCGAGCCATTCAAAGCGGACACAGGCGATTCCGGCGCGCGTGCGAGGGGGATGCGGCACGAAGTATGATTTCAGGGCGTTACACCTCAGAATTGAAGCGATTATCGGCAGTTATACAATGGATTTCACGAGCATTTTCGAGGGTCGATTTTCAAGCGGGAGAAAGGCAGTGCGTCAAACGCCCTGCCGGATTCACAGCGGACGGCAGAGCCGACCGCATTTTCTCGCGTTTTGACCGCATTTGCTCGTTTTTTTGCGCATATCGGTTGGAAAAAGGCAGTGTGTCAAGCATGCGTATATTTGCGAAATCGGTGTGTCAGCCATACGAAAGATTCCGCAAAACAGGCGGATTTTTCGCCTGTTTGCGGGTGTTTCCCATGTGTCAGGTGTAAACACAAAAAAATCAATATCTCTGCAACCAAGGGGGTAGTGTTTGTATCAGGTGAACCATGGGTGGGTTCACCATGAACCCCCAATGTGAACTATACAAGAGAAAGATATATAGAAAAACAGAAAAAGAACAACAAAGAGGATGCTTATATTTCCGTTGCGCCGCGGATCGCTTCCCGAGTGCGCCGACGGGAATCAGCCGATCCGGTTTTCTTTTTCTGCTTTTTCTTTGTCCGAAAAAAGATTTCGCGAAAGATATTTTTTTGATTCGATTATCAAAGCTAAGAGAGTGCCGACCGTTTTTCTGCAAAAAAGTTTGATATTTTTTTCGTCCAAACGCGAAAAAAGTGTGGAATATAGGGTGAGAGGAACTTTCCCTGAAAAAAAGTTTCCGCCGACAGGTTGTAAAATCTGAAAAAAGTGTGGAATACAGGGTGAGGAAGTTTTTTCAAAAAACTTTTCGCTCAAACCACAAAAAAGTGTGGAATACAGGATGAGAGGACTTTCCCTGAAAAAAAGTTCCCACTGAAGGGCTATCAAACCCGAAAAAAGTGTGGAATACAGGGTGAGGGGAAAAATAATCCTCCGGGTTCATTGACAACCGAATAAAGGGATACCGAGGTAGCATCCCACCTTACCCGAAAGGGCGAGCCGCCGGGACCGGGCGCCATGACCTCACCTATCGGGTGAGCGAGCGATCAACCGTGTTGCCGGACCGACTGATAAACAGCATCGGCGGCAGGCGATGACAGAGGTGCGGAACAATGATACTTCTGCGAAAGCAGCCCGCGATGTGCATGCGGGATACGGGGGTTACGGGCTGGAACTCTTATGTCCGCGACACTGTATATGATCCTCGTTTCCGTGAAAATAGTCACGGAATAGATGCTGCGAGGTACTCGGTATCTTCCCTGTGGGCAACGGTCTGCGTCGTCTGACGACTGCGCTCTCCGTTGCCCCATCGCCGGGGCTGATATAAATACGGCGACACAAAAACTAATTTGAGAGGAGAAGTATATGATCTCCGAAAAAAACAGAACACGAAACCTGACCATCACCCTGCGCGTTACATCGTCGGAGCGAGAACTTTTCCTCCGGGGCGCAGAGAAAAGAAACATGACGCTGACAGATTTTCTCGTCAGTGCCGCGCTCTATAAACCAAGTCACGCCATCAAAGAATGCAAAGCCATTCTCAAAAAACTGAATGAAGTGAAGGCAGAATTGCTCCGAGCCGAGTCCGACCATCCCGATTATGCGGATGTGCTGGCGGCGCAAAAGGAGTTGTATCAGTTGCTTTTTCTGCTTGCAAGAAAGGAAACGATATGAACATACAAACCGAAATCAAGCCCTGCCTTGCGGATTACCCCGACGCGCTCACCGTGGATGAAGTCATCGCTATCCTTCGCGTCAGCCGGAAAACGGTGTACGAGCTGATAAAAAACGGGCGTATCAAAGCGGTCAAGGTCGGACGCAGTCACCGCATCGCAAAGGAGAATCTCATCGAATTTCTGAACCCCGCCGCGGCACATTCGAACCCCGGTTGTGTTCTTTCTGATAACAATCGGGAAAAGGTCTGGACTTGCGAACAACAGTGTGGTATGTTGTGTGTTGCGCAGACAGCGTAAAACCAAAAGCAAGGAGAAAAGCATTATGCCACAAGCGAAAAATCATCTGACCGCCAGCACGCAAGCCAAGAACGGAAGCCTCTATGCGGTCATCCAGTACAAAGACGAGAACGGAAAGCGGAAAAACAAATGGAAGTCCCTCGGGCTGAAAGAAGGGGCTTCCAAAGCCAAAATTAACGCCGCCATGCGCGAGGCGGTCAACGACTTCGAGAAAGAGCTGACCGAAATTCTCACGCGCTCACAGAATCCCGATGCGGATATGCCGGTCTTCGAGTACATGGTCAAGTGGCTCGGCAGTGTTCAACCGAGCCTGCAAATCAACACCTATCGCAGTTACCACAACATGATCTACGGCAGAATCAAACGCTACTTCAGTCCGAAATCTATCACCATCGCAAGCCTGCGCCCGAATCAGATCGACGAATTCTATCAGTCCATCTTCGATGAGGGCATGGTTGCCAACACGGTCATACACTATCACGCGGTCATGCGCCGCGCGTTCCAGCAGGCGTACAAGAAAGAAATCCTCTCTGCCAATCCCTTTGACCGCGTGGAACGCCCAAAGAAAAACAAATTCTTCGGTCAGAATCTCTCGGAAGAAGAACTACTGACGCTGCTCAGTCTCGCAAGATCGGAAGCCATCTACCCGGCAATCATCCTCGCGGGATGCATGGGACTGCGACGGAGTGAGGCGCTCGGCATGCGATGGTCACGCATTGACATGGAGAAGCGCGAGGTTCTGCTCGACACCAAAGTGGTAGAAGTCGAGATTGACGGCGAGAAAATTCTCAAACCGATTGAGGAAATGAAGAACTCCAGCAGTCGCAGAAGCCTGCCGATCCCCGCGCCGGTCTATGAAATGCTGGTCGAACAAAAGGCACAACAGGACCTCTACCGCCGTATGTTCAAGGGCAGTTACAACCGCGCATACGACGATTATGTGTGCACGGACAAGCTGGGCAACCTTCTGACACCGCGATATGTCACGCTCCGCTTCTCGCAGGTGCTTGAGAAGAACGGCATGCGGCACATCCGCTTCCACGACCTGCGGCATACCTTCGCCAGCATCCTTATCAATAAGGACATCCCGCTGTTCAATGTATCGAAATACCTTGGTCACTCGGACATCAGTACAACGGCAAATATCTATGCGCACCTGGACAAGAGCGGAAAAGACATCAGTGCGGAAACCATCAGCGCGCTGTTCGATGATCGGCATCACGACTAATCGTGGTGCCGATTTCTGACAGGTGGTGAGCGCATGGAACAGATCATCAGCGCGGACGCGGCAAGAGCGTACCTGCATATATCCAAGCGAAAATTCCTGTTTATGCTGCAAAACGGCTATATCCGATACGAGGACAACGGCAACAAAACGCATCGGTACTCCTTGCGTATGTGCGATGTGGAAGCCCTGCGGAAGGAAATGACAAATCATCCCGAGCGATTTGTCGACCTGCATGGGCGGTTTACGGCGCAAAGGATCAAACCGCCGACACTGACCGTCGTGCTGTCGCAGGAGGAAGCGAGAAAGTTACGCGAGTACATAGCAAAATGTTGGAGCAAACATCCCGATGCCTTGTCGAGCAAGCTGGCGGCGGAGCTGACCGGCTTGACCGTGGGAACGCTCAACCGCCATGTGGCAAGAGGCAACATCTTCGGTGCGGTGATCGGCGGGAGGGTTCTCATCAGCAAGCAAAGTCTGATCGGGTACCTCACCGCGCCGGAGACGGTGTGCAAGGTCGGGACAGAACAACTGAAAAAACTGATTGAAGGATATAAAAGGTCGGAAAAATAAAGGGCAAAGAAATGGCCTTGAGATGTTCTCAGGGTTGTTCCTTTGCTTTTTGTAAAGAAAAAGGCACCTGATTCCAAGTGCCTTTCAAATGTAAAAATTCAATTTATATCAGATAAACCTTCCCGTGACGCTCTCTGTACAGCCACGGATATCGTCCTGTGAACCGCAGGCGACGATCCTGCCGCCGTCTTCGCCACCCTCTGGTCCCATATCGATGAGATAGTCGGCGCTGCGGATGACGTCCAAATCATGCTCTATAACAATGACCGTCGCACCGTTGCCGATCAGGGTATCGAACACCTTAAGAAGTGTTTCCACATCCTTTGGGTGCAGACCGATAGTCGGCTCGTCGAACACAAAAACAGAATCCGTTTGCTTTCTGCCCATCTCGTTTGCCAGCTTCAGTCGCTGTGCCTCGCCGCCGGAGAGAGAAGGCGTTTCCTCTCCCAGTGTCAGATAACCAAGCCCCAGATCGCGCAGGATTTCCAGCTTCGGTCTGACCGAACTCATGTGACGGCAGTAATGCAGCGCGGTGTTTACATCCATGTTCATCAGCTCCGGCAGGGAACGTTCCTCGCCGTCCTTGTTGGCATAACGGAGCAGATTTGCCTGTTTTCCATAGCGCGACCCACGGCACTCCGGGCAGGGAATGTCCACATCGGGGAGAAACTGAACATCAAGAGAGATTGTTCCCGTTCCGTCGCAGACCGGGCAACGAAGACTGCCTGTGTTGTAGGAAAAATCCCCCGCCTTGCAGCCAAGTCGCTTTGCTTCCGCCGTTCTGCCGTATATCTTTCGCAGCTCGTCATGCACATTCGCATAGGTAGCGACCGTGGAGCGCACATTTACGCCGATGGGCGTTGCGTCGATCAGCTTGACCTGATGGATGCCATTCGCTTCGATCTTTCTGACATGGTCTGGCATCCTCTTGTCATAGCAGAGGGCTTCCAGCGCGGGAACAAGGCTTTCCAGCACCATGGTGGTTTTCCCGGAACCGGACACACCGGTGATCACGGTCAGCCGATGCTTGGGAATATCCACCGTCAGCGGCTTTACTGTATGAATGGAGCCGGTTTCCATGTGGATAGCGCCATCGGAAAAGTCAGGCTTTCGCTCCGGTTTGCTTCTGCCGACGGCTGCGCCGGACAGATACGGTCCGATTACAGAGCCCTTGTTTTCCGCAACATCATGTATTGTTCCCTCGGCAATCACCGCACCGCCGTCCGCTCCCGCGCCACGCCCCATTTCGATGAGCCAGTCGGATTCTTTCAATATCTGCGTATCGTGATCAACCAGAATAACGGAATTGCCGTCCCGGATAAGATCGTGCATCACACCGTTTAGTCCCACGATGTTCGCCGGGTGCAAACCGATGGAAGGCTCGTCCAGAACATACAAAACGCCGGTCGTCCGGTTGCGCACCGCTCTTGCAAGCTGCATCCGCTGCCGCTCGCCGGTGGAGAGCGTGGAGGACGCTCTGTCCAGCGTCAGATAGCCCAGCCCCAAATCCATCAGTCTCGCCGCAACCTCCAGATAGGACTCGCAGATATTTCTCGCCATGTTCCGCATTTCTTCCGGCAGAGACTCCGGCACGTGCTTCACCCATACGATGGAGTCTTTCAGAGTCATCCGGCAGGCGTCCGCCAGCGAAATCCCCATCAGCCTCGGCGCTCTGGCTTCCTCCGAAAGCCGTGTGCCATGACACTCCGGGCAGACAACCTCTTTCAGAAACTTCTCGACCCGCTTCATGCCCTTTTCGTCCTTCACTTTCGCAAGGGCGTTTTCTACGGTATAGACGGCATTGAAATAGGTAAAATCCAGTTCTCCCGCTTGATTAGAGCCTTTGGGATGATAAAAAATATGCTTTTTCTCCGCGGGACCGTGATAAACAATTTCTTTTTCGCGCTCGGTCAGATCACGGAACGGTACATCGGTACGCACCCCCATCGCACGGCAGACCTCGGTCATCAATGACCACATCAGGCTGTTCCATGGGGCGACTGCACCCTCATCAATGGTAAGCGAATCATTGGGAACAAGGGAATCCATATCAACCGTCCGGACTATTCCCGTACCGCCGCAGCACTTACAAGCTCCGGTGGAATTAAACGCAAGATCCTCCGCTCCCGGCGCATAGAAATGCTCACCGCACTCCGGGCAGATCAGTTCACCGTTCATTGCCGCTACATTGATACTCGGTTTTACATAGTGTCCGTTTGGACAGCGATGGCTGGACAGGCGGGAGAACATCAGCCGAAGACTATTCAGCAGCTCCGTCCCCGTTCCGAAGGTGGAGCGAATACCGGGAACGGCAGGGCGTTGGTGCAGGGCAAGGGCGGCGGGAACATACAGTACCTCGTCCACATCGGCACGCGACGCCTGTGTCATGCGCCGCCTTGTGTATGTGGACAGGGATTCCAGATACCGCCGCGACCCTTCGGCGTACAGTACGCCAAGCGCAAGCGAGCTTTTCCCGGAGCCGGACACGCCCGCAATGCCGACGATCCCATTTAAGGGAATATCCACATCAATGTTTTTCAGGTTGTGGACTCTGGCTCCTCTGACTTTAATTTTTGCTGGTTTATCTTTCAAATTCATGCCACTACCTCCGCCTTGCAATTTGAAAAACAGACAAGGCATACTGAGAGAAAATACATTTCAAAAGGGTAATATCGTTCATAACAGTGCTTGCATACGGGGCGGGCATCCCTCTGAAAAAACTTACTCTTCGGGGATACAAGAAGTTTGACTGCCTCTTAGCCTAAAAGCAAAAGCCGCAAGGAAATCCTTGCGGCTTTTGCTGCGGCTTAACCGCGCTTTGGCGGAGAGGAAGGGATTCGAACCCTTGTGCGCTTTCGCGCAAACTGATTTCGAGTCAGCCCCGTTATGACCACTTCGATACCTCTCCGTATATGTTCACCCCCGAAAACGAGGGAAACAACCGTTATTCAATTTTTTAGAAAACCCGTTAGATAAGTCGGTTAGAAAAATCATCAACCGAGCGAAAACCCAACAAAATCAAGGCTTTTCGGCGGTTTTCGGTGGCACAACTACTCAAATGCGTACATGATTTCGAGTGCAGCTCGTTACAACCACTTCGATACGCTTCCATGTATAAATATTCACTTTTGGGGACTAATCACATGATTTCGAGTCAGTCCCGTTATGACCACTTCGATACCGCTCCGTATTTATCTCAACATCAGCACCTCGGAAAACGGGGAGAACTGATGGGGAGAACAAGCAAAAATATTAAATTAAGAATACCCGAAAAACCCCATAAAATCAAGGGATTCCGGTCAGGAAGCTACCGAGTAGCGACCACGATTTCGAGTCAGCCCCGTTATGACCACTTCGATACCTCTCCGTGCCCGCGGCTCCCGCGCGGCTTGGATTAGTATAGCACATATCCGGAAAAAATCAATATCTTTTTCAAAATAGTAATGGCGTGCCGCCGGAGCCGGGAAGAAGAGCCGGCTCGGCGGCACGCCGTGCGAGGAGCGATTGTTACTGGTACAGCTTGTATCGCAGCCGCAGGTTGTCGGCGATCATGGCAATGAATTCCGAGTTGGTCGGTTTTCCGCGGCTGTTCTGGATGGTATAGCCAAAGTAAGCGTTGAGCGTATCCACGTCACCCCGATCCCACGCCACTTCAATAGCATGACGGATGGCGCGTTCCACGCGCGAGGTGGTTGTGGCGTACTTCTTGGCAACAGAGGGGTACAGTACCTTCGTTACTGAATTGATGACATCCGAATCCTTGATCGTCAGCAGAATGGCGGTTCGGAGGTACTGGTAGCCTTTGATGTGCGCCGGTACGCCGATCTGGTGTATGATCTGCGTTACCTGCGTCTCGATATCGTTACCCGATGCAACTGCCATGACCGGAAGATCGCCGTTTGTTCCGCTCGGCGCACTGTTCCGGTTCCGCAGCAACTCCTCAACGTGCTCCGACAGGCTGTCCGGTCGTATGGGCTTGATAAGGCAGAGCTGTGCGCCTGCGCCCGCCGCCTGAATGAACATATTCTGGTTAGACACCGGGGAAGTGATGATATACGCCGGCTCCCGGTCGTTCCGGAAATCGAGATTGTGTGCTGCCCGGATAACGCCTATACCGTCCAGTTTGGACAGCCAGATGTCAATGATGGCAATGTCCGGGTGCAGACGGTCGATTTTGTGCAGGGCGTCATCCCCGTTTACTGCCTCCTCCACATTCCGGTATCCTGCCCGCGTCAGGCTTTCACGCAGCTGTGTCCGCTGGGCGGCATTTTCGTCGGCTATCAGGATTTTGGCGTTCGATGTGTGTTCCATAACTTTCATTTCCTTTCATGTACGTTTGGGAGCGCTTACGCGGTAACTAAAATTTGTAAATTTCTTACAACGCCACAATTATACCAAAAATTGGGCGATTTTTCAAGTCTTTGCGTCAAAAAATATTACACAAATTTCCATTATTCTTTCTGGGGAGGAATCACAAGCGAACGACACGAATCGCGCAACTCGACAGGAATCTACCGGAAACGGGCGGATTATTCCTTTGCGCCCCGCCTCCGGCGCGATACCGGGGCTTTTACGCCTGGCGCGGGATTGCCTGAACTCAGCCGCGGAAAGAAAAAGCGAAAAACCGGTTGAAAAAATCGGCAAACTGTGGTATATTATACGGGTATGGAACTGCCCTATGCGGTTCCGGAATAGCCGAAAGGAAGGGAATGTCATGCTGACACTATCACACATCACGTATCGGGTCAAGGATTCCGGCACGGTCGGGGCGGGGAAGGAAACCGAGATCCTATCGGATATCAATCTTGACTTAAATGAGCGCTTTGTGGCAATTACAGGTCCGAACGGGAGCGGAAAATCCACGCTGGCGCGTTTGATCGCCGGCATCATACGTCCCACGGAGGGGCGCATTCTGCTGGATGGGCAGGATATTACGGATATGTCTGTCACCGACCGGGCGCGCGCGGGCATCAGCTATGCCTTCCAGCAACCGGTTCGCTTCAAGGGACTGACTGTGCGGGATCTGCTGACGCTTGCCGCAGGAAAGCCGCTTTCCATGGGAGAGGCTTGCGAGTATCTGTCTGAGGTGGGGCTGTGCGCCAAGGAGTATGTGAACCGCGAAGTCAATGCGTCGCTGTCCGGGGGCGAACTGAAGCGTATGGAGATCGCCATGATACTGGCACGCGGCACGAAGTTTTCGGTTTTTGATGAGCCGGAGGCGGGCATCGACCTGTGGAGCTTCCAGAACCTCATCGGCGTGTTCCGGAATATGTATGAGCAGACGCATGGGACGATTCTGATCATCTCGCACCAGGAGCGCATTCTGGATATTGCCGACCGCGTGATCGTACTGTCCGGCGGGCACGTAACGGCGGACGGCAGCCGCGAGGATATCCTGCCCGGTTTGCTCCACGTGACCGCCGGCTGCGCCGTTGCGCAGGGAAAGGAGACGCACAATGGCTGAATTCAAGGGGCTTGATGCCATTCAGAAGCAGTTGCTGGAGGAGGTGTCCGGACTGCACGAGATGCCCGAGGGGGCGTACTCATTGCGCATCAACGGCGCACTGTTCGGCAAGAATTCCTCCGCACACATCCGCATCGAAAAGAAAACCGATGTTGCGGGCATTGATATCTTCATTGAGCCGGGAACAAAGAACGAAAGCGTCCACATTCCGGTCCTGTTGGCTCAGACGGGGCTGAAGGAACTGGTATACAATGATTTTCACATTGGCGAGGACTGCGATGTAACGATTGTCGCCGGGTGCGGAATTCACAACGGCGGCGCCGAAACGAGTGAGCACAGCGGGATTCACCGCTTCTGGGTCGGGGAACGCGCACGGGTCAGATATGTGGAAAAACACTACGGCGAGGGGGAAGGAACCGGTGAGCGGGTCATGAACCCGACGACAGAGGTACACCTTGCCGCAGACAGCTATATGGAAATGGAGACGGCGCAGATCAAGGGAGTGGACTCTACCCGCCGCGAAACGGATGCCGAGCTTGACGACCGCGCCACGCTGGTCATCCACGAGAAGATTATGACGCACGGCGCCCAGCGGGCAGAGACGCATTTCCGGGTCGATCTCAACGGTGCCGGGTGCGGCACGCACGTTGTGTCGCGTTCGGTCGCGCGGGATACCTCGCACCAGCTGTTCATATCGGACGTGCGCGGCAACAACCGCTGTTCCGGGCACACCGAGTGCGATGCGATTATCATGGACGCCGCGTCCGTTACGGCAAAGCCGGAGATTGCTGCCAATCATGTCGAGGCATCCCTGATCCATGAGGCTGCCATCGGAAAGATTGCCGGGGAGCAGCTGACCAAGCTGATGACACTGGGTCTGACGGAAAAAGAAGCCGAGGAGCAGATCATAAACGGGTTCCTGAAGTAAACAGGAACGGATTTTTGCGCCAGTATGCCCCCTGCACCTCGCGTTCTGCGGTTGTGCCGGTGTACTGACAGAAAGGATAATAGCTATGGCAGATCAACGTTATGCCGCCGACACCACCGCGCCGGGGTGTGATTATCTTGTACGGCTGCCTGCAGGACGCACGCCGCGCATCCTGCAGCTGACAGATATGCAGGTAATCGATGCAACCCAGCAACGCTACAGAGGGAGACTGAATGAAAAGGAAGTCGCTTGCTGGGCGCCGGAAAACGCGGACGCCGAATGCTACGGGCACATCCGCAGTCTGGTTGCGCAGACGAACCCGGATCTTGTTTTCATAACGGGTGATATCGTGTACGGCGAATTTGATGACAGCGGACGGAGTCTTGAGCAGTTCTGCGCGTTCATGAATGGATTGTGCATTCCGTGGGCACCGGTGTTCGGTAATCATGACAACGAGAGCGCCCGCGGCGTGGCGTGGCAGTGCGACCTGCTGGAGAGCGGGGAATACTGCCTGTTCCGCCGGGGAAATGTGACCGGAAACGGCAACTACACGGTTGGTATATCGGTAGGCGGACGGCTGTGCCGTGTTCTGTACATGATGGATTCCAACGGTTGCGGCGGCGGGACAGATCCCGCCCTATGCCGGGCTGCGGGTTTTGCGCCGGATCAGGTTGCGTGGCTCCGCACACGCGGCGAAGCTGTCGGTCAGGCGGGCAACATACCCGGGACTGTTGCCTTCCACATTCCCACGTCCGACTTTCTGCTTGCCGCCCGTTCCTGCGGCTATGAGACGGAGGATATAAAGCGCAACTACGTTATCGGGGTGGATGTGCCGGCTCGGAACGGTGACTTCGGCTGTCGTCGGGAGATGCACAGCGCGTTTGCCTCGCCGGAGGGCTTCCGTGACGCCATGCGCGCCGCCCGTGTTGACGGCGTATTCGTGGGGCACGACCACGCCATCAATACATCCGTGCTCTGGCAGGGCATCCGCTGGACGTACGGCTTCAAAACCGGGCAGTATGACTACCATATTCCCGGACATATGGGCGGCACATTGGTCACGCTGAATCCGTGGGCTACCCCGGGCGCGCTGCCTGACAATAGTGAGAGCGCACCCTTCACTGTGCGTCACGTGCCTGCCCTGACGTTGTACGGACCTTTCCCCAACGGAATCTGACGGATTCCTCCGACGCAGGGGAGGGCGGGGGAGACAAGAGGCACTATCGGATGTTTCAAAAGTCCGACAGTGCCTTTTCTATAGAGGCGGGGCGTGTTGTGATCATATCGTCTCAACCATCTGTAATTGTTCTTTTTTCACACAATTTCGGCATAAAATGAGTTATCAAAAGTAAATGCTGTTGCCCTGTTCACTGCTAAATCCGCACTTGACAAAACGGGGAAAATATACTATAATTAAGCAGATATTTTCGGTGAAACTATCCGCACTATACTATATGCATGAGGAAAGGGAAAGCACATGTCCACGCAGATTTCGGGTCAGATTACACAGGTGTACACCAAGATAAAGGACAATATAGGGAAAGTGATCGTCGGAAAGTCCGAAACGGTGGATATGCTGCTCGTTTCCTTGCTCTGCGGCGGTCATGTCCTGCTGGAAGACGTTCCCGGAACAGGAAAAACGGTACTTATCAAGTCACTTGCCGCATCGGTCAGCTGTCAGTACAAGCGCATCCAGTTTACCCCGGATCTCTTGCCGTCAGACATCACCGGCGTCAATTTCTTCAACGTCAAGAAGTCTGAGTTTGAATTTGTTCCCGGACCTATTTTCGCCAATATCGTGCTGGCAGACGAAATAAACCGCGCGACACCCAAAACGCAGTCCGGACTTTTGGAATGCATGGAGGAGATACAGGCGACCATAGACGGAAAAACCTATAAGCTGGCGCAGCCTTTTATGGTCGTTGCAACGCAGAACCCGGTGGAAAATATGGGGACTTTCCCCCTGCCGGAGGCACAGCTTGACCGGTTCCTGATGAAGGGGCGGATGGAGTACCCCACTCACGAGGAGGGCGTGGCAATTCTGGATCGATTTGACCGGGAGAGTCCGCTGGACACACTGTCCCCGGTCGTGACGGCGGAGGAGCTGGTGGAAGCCATCCGCGAACTGCCGCAGGTGTATATCAACCGCGACATGATGGGATATATCACCTCAATTGTCGAGAAGACCCGCAGTTACCCGAAGGTACTGCTGGGCGTTTCGCCGCGCGGTGCGCTGGCGCTCATGAAAGCCGCCAAAGGATACGCCGCGATCTCCGGACGCAACTACGTTACCCCGGATGATGTCAAGCGTGCGGCGCACCCCGTGCTGGATCATCGCCTGCTGCTGGAAAATGCTGCCCGCATCAAGAAGAATGCCGCGTATGAGGTCATAGAGGACGTGCTGGGTATGGTCACGGTACCAACCGAGAGCGTCTTTGAAAATCGCTGAGCCGGGGAATGTTCATGAATCAGCTTTTGCCGATTGGGGATCCGCCCGCAAGGCTGGCACCCGTTGCGCTGACGTTTACCGACACGCTTGCCCGCATCGTCGGGTCGCGGTGGTTTACGCTCTTTCTTGTCCTTTTGGGGCTTTTCCTTCTGTTCCTGATACTTCTGCGCGTGTATGGCAGTATGCGCAGCCGGCGGCTGTCCCGTATCGTTTACGAACGCTGTTTCTCGGAGGAGGGGGTATATGAGGGCGACGAAGTCGAACTGATCGAGACCGTCCGCAATACCGGCTTTTTCCCTCTGCTCGGCGTGGATATTGAGTCTTACTTTTACAATGAACTGGACTTGGAGGAGTATGAGCCGGATCCGGGCAGCACCATGCAGTATGTGATAAGCCGCTTCAATTTATGGCCCTATATGCAGATTCGCCGCCACCACAAGCTGATCGCCCGCCGGCGCGGCGACTATCGGCTTCATGTTGCCACGGTTTATAACAAAGCGAATCCCATTACGGTGGAGGCGCCCGCCGAGCTGTTCGTTTACCCCCGTGCCGTGCCGCTGAATCTGCCTGTGCTGGCGGTGGGGCGTATGCAGGGGGAGTATGTCAGCAACCGCCCGCTGTTCACCGATCCGTTCTCGCTGGCTGGTATCCGGGATTATCGCTTCGGCGACCCTGTTTCGCAGATCAATTTCAAAGCGTCCGCACGTGTCCCCATGACCGGGTTCTCTGCCTCCCCCTTCAAGGTCAACGCACGGGACTACTGCGCCTCGCGGCGGCTGATGGTGTACATGGATTTTCATCTGCCCATGGGCAGTAAAATAGACGGAGCGGAGTATTCCCGCCGTGCAGAACGGGGGCTGTCCTTCTGCGCCGCGCTTATCCGGGATGCTATTTATGACGGATTCCGGGTTGGGTTTGCCGCAAACTGCAGGAACGTGGACGGTCGGATGTCCTCCCGGTTTCCCTGTGAGGGGTCGCAGGCACAGCTTCTGTCCATCATGAAGGAGATGGCACGCATGAATCCGACCGACGGCGCGTCCTTTGCATCGTTGCTGGAGCATGACATTGCCGACGGCATGAGCGATACGGAAATCGTTATCCTTGCCTTTGACACGCACGAGGAGATTATTGACCGCATTCAGTCGCTGGAACGGTTGGGTAACTCCGTACAGCAGATCATTCTGGGGGAGGTGGACGACGATGGCTGCTCATGCTAAGCTGAGTGAGAGCGAGCTGAACGCGCGCTACATTGCCGCACTCGCCCGCTTTTCAAGCTCCGCCGATTGGCGCGCATATCTTGCATTGGCGGAGGAATTCCGTGCACTGGATACCTATCGGGATTCCGCACAGTTGTATGACCGTTGTATCAAGGCGGCGTCCGCACCCGCCTACCGTGAAATCCGGGAAGCGCTGAACGCCAAGGAAGACAAAACCGTGCAGGACTACCGCGAGGCGGTGCGCGTGCTGGCGCTGATTCAGGATTACGGCGACGCGCGGGAATTCATGCGCGTGTGCAACGTCCGTGCCAACGTCCTGCTCTATGATCGGGCGCTGGCGCTTGTCACCAACTCGGATGCCACGACGGATGAAATCGGGCAGGCTGTAGAGATATTCCGGGATATCAAATCTTTCCGCAACTGCCGGGAGCTGCTCGAGCGGTACGATAAGTATTACTGCGAGCGCGTCTATGCCGAGGCAAGTGAGCTGATGCAAAAGGGGCACGTTTACAGCGAATTTGACGAGGCGTTCGCACTGTTTTCCCGCATTCCGCAGTACGGGGATGCCGTCGAACTGGCGGCGGTCTGTAAAAAGAAGGCGGATAAATTGCGCCCCCGGCAACGTCCGGTCAGGCAAAAGCCCGCAAAGGCGGAGAAACCGCGTAAAGGGAAGCCGGATGGTACGGAGCAGACCGAGAGAATTCGGCGGTCAGACCGTGAAAGACCGGAGCGCCGGAAGGACGAGACATCCAACGGGTTTCTTGAGGTCTGGCACACATTGGATAAGCGGTATATGTCCGTGTGCCTTGCGTGGTTTGCCGCGTTTATCGCAACGGTGGTCGCCTCGGTCTGGGTATCGAAAACGCAGATTGCGTGGGTAAAAGACCATCTGAACACCCTGCGCGGCGCAGTGCTGGTTGCCGCCGTCCTGACTGCTTTTTTCTGCATCCGGTGCTTTTTGCGGATGCTGACGCTGTCCATGCGCCGGAAGCTGGGCAAGTCTGTGCTGGCATTCCTGCACGGGCTGGCAATGCCGCTGACAAAGTTGGCGGAAAAGCTGATGGCTACCATCGGCATCGACCTGCGCCGCCGCAACCGCCTCAACGGCAGGGACGAACGAAGCATCGTTATGGATATGGATAAGCCGAAAAAAGCAAAAAAGCGCCTGAAGAACGAGCTGAAGTGGGGCGAACAGCCTGACAACGCAGCACGTGTGCGGTTTCTGTTCATTGATTACATGATCCTGCGCATTCGGCAGGGCTATTTCCTGCGCCGCACCATGACACCTGCCGAAATCAGCCGGGATATTGCGCTGGAGGAGGACGAACGTGAGTTGTTCGCCGCCTATCAGAAAGCGCGGTATGCGGGCAACCGCGCCGACGGTGAAATCAGCGGGGAAGCGGTGGGGCGTATGCGCGCGCTGAACGAGCGCGTGAGAAGCAGGCGCATCCGGGAAGAAAAGTGATCCAAACACAACAAAAATAAGGAGGATATAGTCACATGAAACGCATTTTTATTCTGGTTCCCGTTCTGCTGTCTGTCTGCCTGTTGCTGGGCGGGTGCAGTAGCTGTACCGACAACGTCATGCCTGCCGACGGGCAACCGCAGACAGAGCAGAGCAACTGACATATCTTGAACTGCGTGTTGGACCCAGTGCCGCATGGCAGACAACACAAGCCCCCGGTGTATAGCTGGGTGTACGTAAGACAGTATTGCGCTAAGATTGACGAAGCGGCACGAAACCGCATGGAGCTGATCGTGCGGTCACTGGCAGAGCAAAACGGCGTGACCGAGCAACTGAAAGCCGAAAACCAAATGGAATGGGTGCGGCAGATGAACGCTTGCAAGGCACAGGCAGAGGAGATTGTGAAAGCGGAATTGATTTATGATTGAGCGAGGAAGTCCGGGCAGAAAACTGTTCGGACTTTTCTCATATAGTCCAAAGTTGCGGTAGAACTGTTCACAAGTTTTATGGTATAATTTGAATACGAAAAGTGAGCAACAAATCGGAATTTGATGAGGTGATTGGGTGAAAACTTATACAATTTGTGGAAGCATGAAATTTGCCGAAGATATGAAAAAAATTGCTTATGACCTTGAAATAAGCAAAGGATATAAGATATAATATATTACAATGTGTTTATTGTGAAGATAATATTGTTCCAACTGAAGATGAACTTTTAAAACTTGAAGATGCTCATTACAGAAAAATAGATTTAAGTGATGGAATATATGTTGTAAATATGGATGGTTATATTGGAACATCTGTGAAAAAAGAAATTGAGTATGCTGAAAGGCATGGAAAAGAAGTGTTGTATCATTACAATCAGTAGATTTTAATTCATAAAACAGTTAGATAAATTTGAATTTGACGAGGTATTGATAGAATGGTAGAAGTAAAATTTTATGACAATGTCGCAGATGAATTTTTGAAGTTTGCAGTGATAATATCCAAAACAGATAACAAGTGGGTATTCTGTAAACACAAAGAAAGAGAGACTTATGAAATACCAGGAGGTCACAGAGAACCTGGAGAAAGTATTTTAGAAACAGCTAAAAGAGAATTACAAGAAGAAACAGGAGCAGTTGATTTTAGAATTGAACCAATATGTGTGTATTCTGTTAAAGGAAAGACACGAGTAAATGAAAATATTGATGATGAAACTTTCGGAATGTTATTTATTGCAGACATTAACTCATTTGAGGAATTACATAGTGAGATTGAGAAGATATTGATTTCAGATAAGTTAGTTGAAAATTGGACATATCCTTTAATTCAACCTATATTGATTGAAGAAGCAAAAAAAAGAGGCTTTATATAAATAGACAAGCAACGGAAACTTTCAGTTTGGCGAACTGATAAAATCCCTTTAGGAACTAAAGGGCGCACTTCTATACTCTCCTAACGGGAGTATCATGCGTCCTGCGGAGCTTCATTCTCCGTCAGCAGGAGGATACTGCATGACCGAGAATGTTGCGTCACTTCGTTCCGTCAAGGTGGCTACACCCCCCCTTGCGCTGCTAAAGCGGCTATCCCCTGTGGACTTGCCGTCCGCAAACGGCTTTGACAAACCGTTTGCCGCCAGCAAGTTTGAAGATTAGACATAAACAAATCCTCCGCATAGTCTAAGCCATACGGAGGATTAACTGTTTTACGGACACCCGTCTATGCGCACCGGGGGCTTGCTGGCTTGCGATTCCTCAATCGCAAGAACTGAGCGCGAGAAACAGAACGAATGCCAACCGCTGCCGATAAGCGTCGGTCGCAAGACGAGCCGCTTCCTCCGGGTTTGACAGGAAACCGCCCTCGACCAGAACCGCCGGGGTTTCCAGTCGGTCCAGCAGGAAAATGTTGGAGCCTGCCACTTGCGGGCGGCGTCTGTTTGCGGGGGCGAGCAGACGCGCCTGCGTTTGAATACATGACGCTACCCGCTCGGATGCCGGATCGGAAGGGGCATACCACACCTGCACGCCGCTGTACTGCGGTTGGGGAAAGGAATTCATGTGGATGCTGACAAACAGACTGTCCGGCACTGCCTGGGCTATCGCCAGCCGGGCAGCCAGATCCAGCGTCTTTTTCCTGCCCCGATAGTGCCCCGCCGGGTCATACAGCAGCTTATCCTGCGTGCGTGTCAGGACGGTCGGGATGCCTGCCGCTTCCAGGTAATCCCGGAGGCAGAGGGCTACCGACAGATTGATATCTTTCTCGAGCAGACCGTCGGCGCTCTGCGCACCGCCGTCCTCCCCGCCGTGACCTGCGTCTATGACCACACAGCGGAAGGGAAAGCTGTCCGTTCCGGCATTTGTCCGAATGTCCGGAGTTGCAGGGGCTGTCCGGAGCGGGCGGGGATCGCCATCAGCCAGCAGCCACGCAGACAGGCAGAGCAACAGTGTCAGCAGTACAGCCAATCCCGGAAGCAGCAGTCGGCGGCATATGCAAAACGCTTTGGCAGACATAGGGGTTCCTCCATCCGTATCGGATAGAACATCCTATGCAAGCGTCCGGGAAAACAGAACGCCGCACTGCACCGCAGGCAGAGCAAAGCAGACTCACGAAACGGCAGCCATATCCTCCAGCACATCCGTCAAATGGCAGGGCGTTACCGCATGGCGGGTCAGCAGTTCAAATACCTGCTCCGCCGGTTGATGCACGCGGTCGAGCAGGCATAGTGCCCGCTCTGCTCCGGAATCAAGACCGATCGCAAAGTGCGCCGATGCAGCACCTGCCAGAGAGGCGCGATTCCCGGCTGCATCTGCGCGGTCGATTATGTACAGGGTGCAGTACACCGTACGGTTGCCGACCGGATATGCGCAATTGCGCAGTGCCGTGAATCGCCATGCATGGCAGTTGCCTGACATATGGTCAGCCAGGCTCTCATCGTGGTAAATGACTTGCGGTTGTTCCTGATTCTGGGTTTGCATACCCTTACCTCCCTGTAAAAATGAACAGATTACGGGCGGCTGCCGCATGGCGCCAGCCCATGATACTATTATACCACATTCCGAATGCGGATTTAATCCGCCAATAAAGTGAAAAGTGGCGTTTGGGGGGCATTTTGTTCCGGATTCGGAACCAGTTACCATTGTCAAGCAGGATTGAAAAGAAAAATGCGGCATAACACGGCATTATTGACGCAAATCGAGGCGCTTTGTATGGTAAAATGCACAATACGCGGTAACAATATATATACAATGCAAATGCAGGCATTCGGGTGGCAGAATCCCCGTTATGCAACCAATGTCGGTAAACCGGTGGGGATTTGCAAAAAAATACAGGATTAAAGTGGGAACATTTTTCTTGTTTTTCCTGTTGTGGAAGGGAAGGGGAGGAAAAGCTGCACAAAAGGGGGTAAAAACTCATTTTGAGTTTTTACCCCCCTCATGCGTCCGAGGGTTACAGAATTGCCATGCCGCGCAGGAGCATTCTGTCCGGTCCTTCGTAGTTGTCGTTGACAGATGTTGTATCGGACAGGCGCAGGCTACCCAGCACGTCAGACAGTTTGGCACTCATGGTGATGCCAGTCAGCGGGAGGGATTCGCCGTCCCGGTGGAGATATGCCAGTCGTATCTCGCCGCCGATGTAATCGTTGTACAGATCGACCTGCAATCCGGACAGGGAAACGCACTCAATCCACGGCTCTGCGTTCAGCTCGTCCGCGGTCAGACTGCCGGGCTCCAGCCGCAGGCAGGGCAGGTCGCCGGTTTCCGGTTCGCCGAGGTAGGAGGCAAACCGATGCGTGCCGTAGTACGCCGATACGCTTCCGTTCTGAATAACCGTTGTATCGGTCAGCGCGACGCCGTCTCCGTCAAAGAAGGCAGAGTTTCCGCTACCGCGCACCTGCCCGCAAAGCGTCAGCGTGAGTGGGTCGCCGGAGGGTGTATCCCCCTGTAAGGCTTCACCTTTTTTGTGAAGATTACCTTGCGCGTACACGTTGGCATAATTCAGGTCGCCTGCCAGCTCGGACATCAGCTCGCCGATTTCCTTGCTGCGTAGTACGACGCGGGCGGTCATGGGCGTGGCAGGCTTTTGCGCCCGGCGACGCAGGGAAACCTCCTGCATCTTCTCTGCGATCTCCGACGTGACGCGAGCCGGGTCAAAATCGGTAAAGCGGTACGCCTCGTACAGCTCGACGGAATCCTCCCCCTTTGTGAAAGTCGGGATTGCTTCGATCATGGCGCGGTATTTGACCTGCGTCTTGTCAATGCCGCGACTGTTGACGACCCGTACCGTGTCGCGGTACAGAAAGATTTCGGTTGCATTGATGGAACCACCCTCCACGCAGTCGGCGGCGAACACAGCGTCCGCAATTCCGGCGGCAAGCGCACGCGGCTCGGCGTCCCGGAGGTTGGAGGGCAACTCCGCCTCAAGCACGCCGCCCTCCGGCAGCTCGTAAGGCTCGTTGAACACCAAACGGGCACGCTCGGCGGCAGCGGCGATTCGATCCGCGACTTCCGCTTCACCCATGGAACCGTAAACCGAGAAGGTCGAATCACCGACCTTGCCGTCGTGATTGACATAAACGGTTACGCTGACGGTGTCCGTGTCGGTAGCACGAACCGTTTCCAGCTTCCGGTGTACAAAGAACAGCTCGTAGGAGTCGGTCTTGGTCGATACGATCCGGAATCCGCTGATTTCCCGATTCTGCCCAAGCAGTTTTTGAATATCCATGATCTTCATCCCAGCTTTACCCTCACTTTCAGATTCGGTCCGCCGTCCGAGACGCGCACCCACTCCTTGTAACCCTTGCCGCATTGCCCTGCGCCGATGACTTCAAAGCCATCGGAAACCATGGAAATGGACTTGAGCAGATCAGGCACAAAGCCGCTCATGACGACCGGGGAAACATAATGGTCGGTCAGCTTGCCGTCCACAATTTCGATGCCGTATTCCGCCGTGCACTGAATCTGCCAGTTTTTGGGATCCTCCATGCCGTTGTTGGTCTCAAACAGCATATAGCCGTGCCGGACGGAGGCTATCATATCCTCCAGTTTGTCGGTGCCGCGCTCAAAGAAGGTATTGGTCATGCGGGCATACGCTTTGCGGCGGTAGGACTGTCGGCGGCTGTTGCCGGATGGTGCGCAACCCAGCTCGGCGGCGGAAGCCAGGTCGGACAGTCCCGCGACCAGGATGCCGTCCTTGATTATCTGTGTATCCTGTGCAAGCACACCGTCATCGTCGAAGAAGTAGGAAGCCGCGCTGAGCGCTGCCGCCGCGCCGTCACGCATATTGGCAATGGGGGATGCGACATACTGTCCGACGCAGTGCTTGGCAAGCGCGCGATCCTTGACGAACTGATCCATTTCCACTCCGTGCCCGAACGCCTCGTGGGCGATCAAACCGGAGATGGAGCTGTCGGTGATGACATCGTACACGCCCGGCTCAATGGGCGTGGCGCGCGTCAGATGAATCGCCTTGTCAACCAGCCTGTCCACAAGACCCGGCATGGTACGCATCAGATCCGCGATCTGATTGGAGTAGGCGCACTCTCTCGCCTGCACCATCCTGCCGTCCCGGCAGATGACCGCAAGAAAGCCATTGACCCAGCCGTAATGCTGGGACAGCTCCCGGTGCTCTGAAACAAACAGCTTGGAGACCGTGAACGGCTGGAGCATTACGACAGCGTTGAGAAACCGTTCGTCGCGTTGAAGGATCTCATCGCGCAGCCCCGTGCAGAAAGACAACAGATCGCCGTCCGCATAGTCCGAAAAGTCCGACTCCCGGACAAAATCCTGCTTCAGCGGTTGATCGTCCGGGACAGCGCATACGATCATGCGCTCGTTCAGTGACGGATCAACCGCGACCGCCGCGCGAATACGGTCAGCCAGTACGGTTGGGTCGCCGGTGATGTCGTCCAGCGAATACTCAAAGAATGCGCGTCCGTTGTGCATCCGGACGACGAAGCCGCACTCGCCTTCGCCATCGCAGATAGCCGAGGAACGGCGGTTGGTGTGGAACATGGTTGCACGGACATCGGTTCCGAGAATGCTGACGTAGGCGAAACTGCGGCGCAACTCGGCGACCAGCGCGCGGCAGGCACCGCGCTTGCTGTCCAGAAAACCTGAAAATGCCATGGAAAAACCTCCTTTGTGTGGTATGCAATCGGAACTGCCTGCATTATATCACATCCGGCGCGCGCCGTCAAGGTGCAGAAAAAAGATGCCGGTATTTTCCGGCACCGGTGCTTCCTTACGGCAGGGGGCTTGGTGCCCCCTGCAAGTCAGAACCAACGGCGGCATACCCGCTTCATGCCGCAACAGCATTTGACCATGCAGACCGCAGTCAGTATCAGTACGCTGCCGACCGCCAAATCGAACAGGCGCACGGTGAACGAACCCTGCTCGCGCATGGCGCCGGGTGTGTTGCTCTGCCCGCCGCTCTGCTTATTGCCTGCGGTGCTTTGCGGTTGATCGCACCAGCCGCTTCCGAATTCGCTGTCCTGCCCGTTTTCCTGCGGACTGCTCTGCCCGGCGCAGGATCCTGTGCCGGTGCTTCCGGATGCCGCGCCGCGTGCGGCGTCGAGATCCGGGACGAACTGCTTCTCCATGCTGTACTGCACGCGCAGTGCCGGCGCCCGGAGTCGCCGCAACGCCTGTGCGCAGGAGGCGGGAATCGGCAGGCAGGCGAGAATGTCCCCGCCGCACGCGGTGCCGCAGGGTGCCGTAGTGTCTGATCCGTACGAATTATTCATAAAAACTACCCCCGGAACCTGTCAGAAACAGCAGGCTCCGGGGATAGCTTGTGCAGGGCGAACGGGAATAATTCCGCCTGTCCTGCGGGAAAAATGTGCAATTTTTACTTGCCGGACTTGTCCTTTTTCTTTCTGCTCAGCATGACGTTGGTCAGGATGCCAAGGATCAGGGCGCAGGCAATGGAGGTGATGGTAATGGAGTGCCCCTTACCCAGCGCAATGGTCAGGGACAGACCGCCGATACCGGAGATCAGAATGGCGGAAACCACGAACAGGTTCCGGTTGTCTTCCAGATCGACCTTCTGCACCATCTTCAGACCGGAAACCGCGATGAAGCCGTACAGAGCCATGCAAACACCGCCCATGACGCAGTTGGGGATGGAGGAGAGGAACACCACGAAGGGATTCACAAACGCGACGAGGATCGCCATGACAGCTGTTGCAAGGATGGTCACGATCGAAGCGTTTCCGGAAATTGCCACGCAACCGACCGACTCGCCGTAGGTGGTGTTGGGGCAACCGCCGAAGAAGGCGCCGACAGCCGATCCGACACCGTCACCAAGCAGTGTGCGGGACAGACCGGGGTTCGTCAGCAGATCCTGATCAATGATGGAGGAGAGGTTCTTGTGGTCAGCGATATGCTCGGCAAACACCACGAAGGCAACCGGAACATAAGCGAACAGGATGTTGGCAACATAGGCGCCGCTCAGATCCTTGACACCCTTAAACGCATTGGTGAAGGTCATCTGCTCAAAGATGTGGGTGTTGACAAAGGTATTGACAGACACGCCGTCCGCCGTCAGGCTCTTGAAGGAATCCAGATTGATGATAAGCAGGCTCGCCGTGTCGGTCGCCTTGCCGATCAGCGTGAACACCAGGGCAACGGCATATCCTGCCAGGATGCCGATGATGAAGGGGATGGTTTTGAGGTTTTTCTTGCCGTACACGGAGCAGAGCATGGTCACAGCCAGCGTGATCAGACCGCACAGTACCGCAAGCAGCTTGTGACCGCCGGCAGGAGCGGTCTGCAGATCGCTGACAGCGTTTCCGGCAAGCGACAGACCGATAATGGCAACCGTGGGGCCGATGACAACGGCGGGCATCAGTTTGTTGACCCAGTTGACGCCGACCAGCTTGACGATCAGCGCGATGATCACGTACACCAGACCGGCAGCTACCGCACCGATCAGCAGTCCGAGGTAGCCGACCTGCATGGACACGGCACCGCCGAAGGCAGCCGCCATGGAGCCGAGGAAGGCGAAGGACGAACCGAGGAACACGGGGCTTCTGAACTTGGTGAACAGCAGGTACACGATGGTGCCGAAGCCTGCACCGATCAGCGCAGCGGCTGTGCTCATCGACAGGTCAAAATTGTCGTAGTGACCAGAGATGATCATGGGCACCGCGATGGTTGCCGCCATAATGGCAAGCAGTTGCTGGAGGGCAAACGCAAGCAGCTGGGGGAAGCGGGGCTTGTCCTTGATTCCGTAGACGAGTTTCATGAGAAATCCTCCTCAAATATTTGAGTCCCGGCTCCGGTTTATTCCTTGTGCCATAAAAAAAGTGCCTGACGTATGCCAGACAGCAGACGGGAACGCACCGGGCAACCGGTGGACTCCCTTTCTATAGCGCAACGAACTCACTTAACGCATCTGCCGTTCCGTGACCCTGATCGCCGTATAGTATATCACAGAATCTTCACAAAGTAAATAGAAAACCGCCAATTTACGACATAAAAATTCACACGAGCTTTTACGAAATATTTGTTCAATGTGACATCAACTTTTTCGGAAATCCCCCTTGACAGGGCGCGGCAAATGTGATAAAATCTTCCCATTAAAACCAAAGATGAAGAGGAGTAGCCCCCGACGGAATCCCACAGAGAGCTGCGGCACGGTGGAAGCGCGGCGGAGGAAGCAGAGGTGAATGGACTTCAGAGGGCGGACGAACGCGGAGGAAATCCTCCGTCAGTAGCAACCGACGGGGTGCGTTCCCGTTACCAAAACGTCGTGTATGAGCCGCAGAGCGGTATTACGCGTTGAGTGCAGGTCGGACAGTGACAGTCAGCGAATGACAGGGCAGGACGACCTGAATGTGGGTGGTACCACGGGTACTGTTTATCGGTATTCGTCCCGGACAGACAATGTGTCTGTGCGGGCTTTTTTGTTTTTTTTCGGTCGCTGTACCGGGGAAAGGAGGATACGGTATATAGCGCGATGGCGGTGCGCCGCAGGACACTGTAATGAGCAGGCGACCATCCTGTACTATCCGTTTAATGGACATTTTCGAATAATAAATTCAGAAAGGAATCATTACTATGAAACGCAACCACAGATTGTTCAGATCGGTTTCCGCTACCCTTGCCGTATTGCTCACCATGCTTGCAACCCTGTCGTTTGCCGCCTGCGGGAGCAGGAAGCCGATCATCGGCATCCTCCAGTTCGGCTCGCACGAGTCGCTCAATAACTGCTATGACGGCATCATGCAGGGGCTGGAGGAAAGCGGGCTTGATCTCTCCGCCTACGACATCCAGCGTCTGAACAGCAACTTTGACATGACCACCGCGCAGTCGCAGGCAAAAACGCTGGTCAATAAGGGCGCTGCTGTCATTCTTGCCATTGCGACCCCCTCTGCCGTTACCGCCGCCAATGAGGCGGACGGCGCCATACCGGTCGTGTACTGCGCTGTCACCGATCAGGCGACCATGGCTAACTACCGGAATGTGACCGGTTCTTCCGATGTGCCGAATTTTTCTAAACAGCTGGAGGTTGTGACCGCCTTCATGGGCAAGACCGACCTCAAAATCGGCGTGCTGTACTCCTCCGATGAGTCCTCGTCCCCCTACCAGCTCGCGGAGCTGAAGAAGGCTGCGGGCGCGTACACCGGCATGGAGATTTCCGACCGTGTTGTGCCCGACATCACCACCATTGACACGCAGGTGCATGCTCTTCTGGATGCGGGCGTGGATTGCTTCGTGAACCTGCTGGATAACACCATCGTCGGCAAGCTGGAAAGCAATATCCTGCCGCTGACCAACGCCAAAAAGATTCCCGTGTTCGGCTCCGAGATTGAGCAGGTCAAGGTTGGCTGTGCCGCATCGGCATCCATCGACTACGTTACGGTCGGGAAGTCTGCCGGCACCGCCGCTGCCGCAATCCTGGGCGGGAAGTCTGCCGCCGATATTCCGGTTGCCACCATCACCAGCCCTGCCAACTACTACAACAGTGAAGTCTGCCGGACTTTGGGACTGACCGTGCCGGACGGACTGACGCTTACCGATGTAAAAAACTGAAAGGGAACACTGTACCATGCTGTTTCTGAATACCACGCTGGACGGTCTGCAGATGGGACTCTGCTTTGCCGTGCTGGCACTCGGCGTGTACATTTCGTACTCCATCCTGGATTTTCCCGACCTGTCTGTGGACGGCACCTTCCCCCTGGGCGGTGTTGTCTGCACGGTGGTTCTATTCCGGTTGAACCTGCCGCCGGTCCTTGCCGTCCTGCTCTCCTTCGCGGCGGGCGCCCTTGCCGGGACAGTCACGGGACTGCTCCACGTTAAACTGAAGATTACGCCGCTGCTCTCGGCGATCATCGTTATGACGGCTCTGCTGTCGGTCACCTTGGCACTGACACAGCTGCTGACGCCGGGCGGTTACACCACGACTATCTTTTCCTACCGTGGGCACGGTATGCGCAGTCTGTTTGATCTCGGTCTGTCCGGCATGGCGGAGAAGGGGGCGACAATCGGCATTCTGTTCGGCATGGTGCTGCTTTTCAAGCTGTTGATCGACCTGTTTCTGGGAACCCGTATGGGGTATATGCTCCGTGCCGCCGGGAGTAACAGCCGGGTTGTGGTCTCGCTGGGGCGGGACGCCGGGAACTACAAGATACTCGGCTTGGCGCTTGCCAACGGATTCTCTGCCGTGTCCGGTGCCGTCTATACGCAATACACCATGAGCTATGACAACACGTCCGGCAGTGGAAAGGTCGTGCTGGCATTGGCATCTGTCATCATCGGTATGAGTCTGTTTGCGCGCCTGCGCTTTGTGCGGAACACTACGGCTGTGGCAGTCGGTGCCGTCATTTACTCCCTCTGTCTGAATTACCTTGTGCTGGTCGATACAAACGGCATCTACCTCAAACTGCTCAATGCGGTGCTGTTCGCCCTTATTCTGATCGGCAACCGGCAGTTGTCGCGCCTGCTTGGCAGACTGAAAGCAAAACGGGCGGAAGGAGGTGCGCGGGCATGATCCGATTGGAAGGTATCCGGAAGTATTTCAACCGGGGAACGGTCAATGAATCCCATCTGTTCCGCGGCTTTAACCTGGACATTCAGGACGGGGATTTCGTGTCGGTTGTCGGTTCAAACGGTTCCGGGAAGACCACGATGCTGAATATCCTGTGCGGATCGTTCCCGTGTGATGGGGGACGCATCCTGGTTGACGGCAGGGACGTGACTGCTCTGCCGGAGCACCGACGCGCCGCCGCAATCGGGCGGGTGTATCAGGATCCCGCCATGGGCACCGTACCGGATATGACCATTCTGGAAAACCTGTCGCTGGCCGCAAACAAGGGCAAGCCCTATGGATTCGCGCCTGCGGTCAGCCGTCGCAAGGCAGGACTGTTCCGGGAGCTGGTCGCGTCGGTCGGTCTGGGGCTGGAGGATCGGATGGACATCCCGGTGGGATCCCTGTCCGGCGGTCAGCGGCAGGCACTTTCACTGCTCATGTCCACTATGACGCCTATTGATTTGCTGATTCTGGATGAGCATACGGCGGCACTGGATCCCAAGACTGCCGAGACGGTCATGCAGATCACAGGGCGCATCGTCGCCGAAAAAGGCGTGACCACGCTCATGGTCACGCATAATCTGCGCTACGCCGTGGAGTACGGCAACCGGATGCTGATGATGCATGAGGGGCGCGCGGTACTGGATGTATCCGGCGCCGACAAGCAGGCGGTGCAGGTTTCAGACCTTTTGCGGCTGTTCAACGAGATCAGCGTGGAGTGCGGAAACTGAGTATACCGATAGATTGTTGCGAACGCCCGGGCATATTGCCCGGGCGTTCGCGTACTGTTTTATGTATATGCACAAACCGATTACTCTGCCGAGAAACGGAAGACTGTCGTGTAATCGAAAATCTCACCGGGGCGCAGGATGCTGTCGGTGAATTCCGGATGGTTGGGGCTGTCCGGCATTTTCTGCGTTTCCAGGCATACGGCATGCTGTGTCTGCTGCGGATATCCGCCGCGCAGGGGGAAAGCGGGGTTTTTCAGGAAATTGGCGGTATAAAGTTGGACGCAGGGGGAATCGGTCAAAAGCTCCAGCTTGCGTCCGGAATGCGGGTCATACAGCGAGCCGCGCAGCAGCAACCGGTGATCGCCGCGCTCCCAGCCGGTGAAATTGAAGCAGTGGTCGTAACCGCCTGCCAGCCTGAGGTCGTTGTCCTCCGCATGGAAATCGCGCCCGATCGGCTTGGGATGCCGGAAATCAAACGGCGTCCCCGCGACGGGAACCACCTCGCCGGTCGGGACAAGTCCCGCGTCACCGCGCAGGTAGGATTCCGCATCCAGCCACAGCACCTGATCCAGTACATTGCCGGAGGCAAAGCCGCCCAGGTTGAAGTAGGCGTGGTTGGTCAGGTTGATCGGCGTTGCCTTGTCTGTTTCGGCGATGTAATGCACCGACAGCGCGTTGTCTGCCGATACAGAGAAGGTCACAGCCACGTTCAGATTGCCGGGGTAGCCTTCCTCGCCGTCCGGGGAGCGGAGACGCAGAGTCAAAGCCGGCTCCTCTCCGTCCACCATCCCGTCGAGACTCCACAGACGGTGCGAAAAGCCCACCTTCCCGCCATGCAGGTGGTTGCCGCCATCGTTGATATACAGGGTATCGTACACAGCGCCGTCCAGTTCAAACCGTCCGCGCGCGATGCGATTGCAGAAACGCCCTACCGTCGCGCCCAGATAGCCGTCTGCACGGGCGTATACGTCCGCAGACTCAAAACCGCAGAGCACATCGGTCAGGCGTCCCGTGCGGTCGGGTGCCAGAATGCTGACCAGGGTTGCGCCGAAGTCCGACACCGATGCGCAAAAGCCCTTTGAATTGCGCAGGATGTACAGGGTAGCATCCCTGCCGCAGGGCAGTTTCCCAAAGGGGATCTGTGTTATACTCATGCTGATACCTCTCATTTGCAGAATAATCGTGCTGTTTGTTTCCTACCGTGCGTTTCAGTCCGCATAGTACCGGTCGTAATATATGTTATTTGTAGCGGTTGCGACCGGACGGTAGGCGCGCCAGAAGGGCGCTCCGGGAAGCTCCAGCTCCTGCACATTGGGCTGATGCGACATGATTCGGGTATCGGAACCGTGGTCATAGCGGAAATACATCCCCTTCTGGCGGGCGGCGCCGGCAAACAGGAAGGTGTGCAGAGCATAGGTGCCGGAACCGTTCGGCTTCACCAGGATGATGTCACCCGGCTGAAGGTCGTTCTTGTCCGTGATTTCAATAAAGCCGTTTTCCTCCGACCAGGTGTGCATGGCAGATACCACAACACCCTGCGTAAAGGGCTGGTCGGTAAATCCGACCCGATACATGACCCAGCAGACCAATCGGTCACAGCTTACTTTCTTTGCCCGGTTGTTGATGGCGGGATTGATGGGCGCATCGCCGTAGGTGAAATGGTTCTCGCGTGCGTATGTTGTCACGTACTTTGCCTCGCGGAGAATGTCGCACTGGAGCAGTGTGTAAGGCGCATAAACCACGTTGCCTTTCTCATCGGAAACCCGGTAGCCGAGTTGTTTGCGACTGTTGCAGAAGGATATTGCGTCCTCCAGACCGGTTGTCCCAAAGGTTGCGCTCACCCCTGCCGCATCGCTGCCAAGCTTGTTCTGGTAGAGGCAGACGTAGTAGCCGGCTTCCACCCCCTCGGCAGGCATATCATCGCCGTAGCCGGTTTTTCCTATCGTGGTCGAGGCAATTTTGTTACGGCTGTCCGCATAGGCTTTCCCCTCACTCCGGTTGGAGAAGAACAGCATTTCCCCCAGAATGAAGGTGTCTCCCTTTTGGACGTCCGTGGACCAGTCGATGCGGCAACCGTTGTTGAAGCGCTCGGTATACTGCCCGTTGCGTTGACGGCTGAGATCGAGCATGACGTACCACCAGTCCTCGCCGCCGATATAGGAGCCGGTGACGGAACAGTCCGCCGTGGCGGTCGTCAGACTGCCGGTGGCATAGAAGAATTCCAAAAGTCCGCTCGTGCTGCCTTTGATTTTAAGCACAATGGTCTTGACATCCTCGGGGGCGAAGGGCACACAACTGCCTGTGGCTGTTTGTTCGTACCCGGCGGCGCGGTACATGTCGCTGATGTTGAACGTGACCTGCGGGTCATTGGATTTGTTCCGAGCCGTCATCAGTACGCCCTCCGCGCACAACGACATATCCGTGGCGACGGAATTCGGGAAGGTCTTTTTCAGCATTTCCTCGTCAAAACGGGAAAAATCCACCTGCTTGGCATGGGGAATATACCCCTCCTGCCCTTCGGTCTCGGTTTCGGTTATGCGGTTGGTTTCTGACATCGTATCAGACATATCGGTTTCCTCCGTTGCCGGCCTTGTTTCGGGCGAATTACCGTTTGGGACAGTGCAACCGCCGTACAGAAGGCAAGCGCACAGTCCGAGCAAAACGGCTCTGCTTGGTTTCGATCTCATAGGCAGCTCCTTGACTTGATTTGCGTATTTATCCTTGTTCCCGCCGCTTGAGGCTTCCCGCTTCCCGGAGCGCGTCGGGGTGTGTATGGGAATTATACCATATTTACGGGTGCAAGTCTATAGCTTTTTGAAATTTTACAGAGTAGCAAGCAGAATTCATTCGTTCTCCACGTCGAATGTGCTGATCTGTGTGCCGGCGGCGCCCGGTATACCGCTGCCGGGCGGCGGTGTGATGCCGAGATGCTCATAGGCAAGCCGCGTGACACAGCGTCCGCGCGGTGTGCGGCTGACAAAGCCGAGCTGCATGAGGTACGGCTCGTACACGTCCTCGATCGTGACGGCTTCCTCCCCGACCGTAGCGGCGAGTGTGTCCAGACCCACCGGTCCGCCGCCGTAGAATCGGATGATTGCCTCCATCATGCGGCGGTCGGTATTGTCAAGACCAAGGTTGTCGATTTCCAGCCTGTCCAGCGCGTAGCCGGTCGTGGCGGCATCAATTTCGGCTTTGCCCTGCACCTGCGCGAAATCCCGCACGCGCTTCAGCAGACGGTTTGCGATACGCGGCGTGCCGCGCGACCGGGATGCCAGTTCAAAGGCACCGTCCGGCGAGATGGGAATTCCCAGGATGGAGGCGCTTCGCTGTACGATGCGTGCCAGCTGTTCCGGGGTATACAGTTCCAGCTTGAAGATGACGCCGAAGCGGTCGCGCAGAGGCGTTGTCAGCTGTCCGGCACGGGTAGTCGCACCGATCAGTGTGAATTTCGGCAGATCAATGCGGATGCTCCGGGCGGTCGGTCCCTTGCCGATAACGAAATCCACCTCGAAATCCTCCATCGCGGGGTACAGAATCTCCTCGATCATGCGGGGCAGGCGGTGAATCTCGTCGATGAACAGCACGTCCCCCTCGTTGAGGTTGGTCAGCAGCGCCACAAGGTCGCCTTTCTTTTCGATGGACGGACCGGACGTGATGCGCAGATTCACGCCCATCTCAGCCGCTATGATATTGGACAGCGTGGTTTTGCCGAGTCCGGGCGGGCCGTAGAGCAGGACGTGATCCAGCGGTTCGTGGCGCAGACGCGCCGCATCCATGTATACGTGCAGGTTTTCCTTGACTTTGTCCTGCCCGATGTAGTCCTCCAGCCGCCGGGGGCGCAACGAGGCTTCCGGATCGATATCTTCCGGTGCTTCGGTCGGCGAGACAATACGGTTTTCAAAGTCGAAATCATTGCTATCGTTGCTATAACTGTCATAACTGTCATCGCGGTCGTAGGCGACGTTGACCAGATCGGCGAGATCCAATCCCTCGTCGGCGGTGTCCGCGCCGAGAGGGGCGCGCTTCTTCTGCTTGCTGTTCATTCGCTTGTCCTCCCTTTACGGTTTCATCAGCTTCTTGAGTGCTTCCTTGATGATGTCCTCCAGCGACAGTGCGGCTATGTCAATGGATCTCAGCGCACTCTGCGCCTCGGCACGGGTGTATCCCAACACCAGCAGCGCGTCCTGCGCTTCGCTCAGCTTCCCGCGTGCGGGTGCCCCGGCTGCCTCGGCAGTGTGATCGGTGATGGCGGCGGAAAGGTCGCTGTCGTCCATGTGCGTTTCCTTCATGAGCTTGTCCTTCAGCTCCAGGATAATGCGGGCGGCTGTCTTGGGACCGATGCCGGGAGCCTTGGAGATTGCCTTGCGATCCTCCGCACAGACTGCAAGAGCGAATTTTTCGGGCGTCATGATCGACAGGATGGACAGCGCCGCCCGGGGACCGACGCCGGATACGGACAGGAGCATCCGGAAGGAGGAAAGCTCGCGCTCATCGCGGAATCCGAACAGCTCGATGTCGTTCTCGCGCACCGACAGGTATGTATACAGCAGGACTTCCGGCGGAGCGGTCAGCGCGGGGCGGGGCAGGGAACGGTAGGTCGTTTCACTGATAGTCACGCTGTAGCCGACCCCAGCCGCCTCGACAACGGCGAGCGAAGGGGTGGAGACGGTCAGCCCGCCTTTTATGTAGTAAAACATGCAACGGAATCCTTTCGTTTGGGCATTGTTTCGGGGAAGGAAACGGAGCCGGGCGGGTGCGCCCGACTCCGTGGGGGTTATTTTTTGTCCGGCTTTTTGCCGTGTGCCCGGGTGTCCTTGGGATCGGGCGTCTCGTCAATGTCATCCGGCGCATCGGGCGGTACAGGATCCACGTCCGGCGTCTCGTATCCGATGTCGCCGGGCAGGACAGCCGTGCTGTCCTCTGCCGTCTCGGCGGTAGGGAGCGGCTCGCCGGGAACGGTCAGTACACCGCGCAGAACCGGGATGCGCACCAGCCGACGGTACAGAACCAGCAGCACGACAAAGATCAGTATCGCCACAATGGAAACTGCCAGTCCGAAGGAGACAGTATGCGGCATATAGCGCATTTCCAGCGTATGCTCTCCGGCACCGTCAATGCGGAAGCCGAGCAGAGCATCCGCCGTCCGGCACACCTCTACCTTTTTGCCGTCCACGTACACGTTCCATCCCTCGTCGTAGGGAATGGTGGTAGCGATCAGCTGGCTGTCCTGCCGGGTTGTGATACTGCCGGTCATGTGGTCATCCGGGCAGTTGTCATCGATCCGGTAGCCCATCTGCTGCAGGCGGGTCATGGCATCCGTCAGCACATCCATGTCGATGTAGTAGATATAGGAGTCGTACACCTTGCCCTCGGTATTCTTTTGCCGGATATACAGGTTGTTGGAGCTGTTCTTTATGGTGAGCTTCAGCGTGAGATCGGACTTGGTCACCTTGCCCAGTGAAGCGATGCGACGGTAGGTGGAATCCGAGCCGCCCTCAAAGCCGCCTTTGGAGGAGCCGTTGACCGCAACTTTCACCTCGCGCGGATAGCCGCTGGGAATGTAAAGGTAAAGCTCGGTTCCCGTGGGGACGTCATAGTGCAACGTGATGGAGGCTTCGGTATCCTTGCTGTCTACCGTCCACTTGTAGTGGTTGTCAATGGTATTCCCGTAGGTGCAGTTGGAGGTTTCGGCGCTGGCGGTCGGCGTGACCTGTGTTGTCTTTTTGAATACCTCGACCAGCTTGTCCTCGCCCAGCATGGCGGTAAGCATCTCATTATACAGATCCATCGGCGTGTTGTATACATCCACACGCTTGCCCTTGTTGTCTTCGGTAAACACGTGGAACTGCTCGTAGGCATCGGCAACGCCGAAGGCGAGGGAGAGCGCATAGGGGTTGCGGTACACATCCGGACGGTTTACGGGGGTGAAGTCCTCATCGTACCGGAAGACTTCGTTCTTGTAGACCGGCTCACCGTAAACGTAGGACATATCCTGATCCGTGACCAGGTACCGGATGCCGAAGAAGGAGTCTGACACGGGGTTACTTTCCACGTATTTTGACCAGTGGGATTTTGACACGCACCCCATGGTGTCCAGCAGGTCAATGACATCCTGGTTCAGCGTGGAGGTGGAGCAGGTCATCCCCTTGAAATGCAGGGCGAAGTTGTCGGTTTTCTGACGGCTGTAAGTCTTTTCGGTGCGGTAGAAGCCGGCATCCCCGTCCCGGATTGTTTCGGCAATGGGCAGGAAGGTCTTCAGGTAGTTATTGTAGGTGGAGTAGCCGGTGTGTCCCACATCTTTGATGAAGGATTGCGTTTCGGACAGTCCGCTGAGGAACATTTCGGTACAGACGAGGAACGCCAGCACAGCCGTGACGGTATTGGTTGCCCGTTTTGTGCGCCCGGCAACGCAGAGCAGGACAAAGTAGGCAAGCAGGCAGAACAGCCCCAGCCACACCGTGGCGAACGGGCGCACGGCATTGAAGTTGTCGGGGTTGGACTGCTGATTGGGGAGCGCCAGCAGGTGTTCCAAAATGGGAGAGCGCAGTGCTTGCAGAATCAGAATATAGACCGACCACCCGGCGGTGACAAGCAGCAGCGATTTGCGGGGAATGAAATTTACCTGTGTGAGCGCCCGGTATGCCAACGTCAGCAGGAAGAAGCTGAGCATGAAACTGTAACGATAGTTGAGCCAGTTGGGCTTCTGGAAGCCGTGCCAGATGAGGTCGAGATCACTGACTGCGAAGGAGAGGACGAAGAAGAGAATGAAGCATCCGGCGGCGATCTTTTCCCGGTCGGAGAATTTCCGGCAGAGGAAGAAGGCAGGCGCCATCAGGATGGTCAGCACGCCGCAGTAAACGAAGGGCAGACCCGCCGGGCGGATGGTGTCATAGGAGGAGGGAAGGAACTTGTAGAGCAGGAGGTAAAGGTCAAACTTCTGCGTTACGTCCCAATTCGGATTGGAGAAGTCGTTCTTGCCGAAGCCGAGCGAGTACTTGGCGGACAGGATCGTCAGTGCCGCCATGCATACGGCGAGAGCCGACCACAAAGCCACGCGCCCGACCGATTTGGCAAAGTGATTGCGTTCGCCCATCGGGTTGTTCTCGTTGTTACGGTTGTGGGCGAAGTAGTAGAAGAAGCTGTAAGCGACAACGTAAATGCACGTCATGTAACCGATGTAGTAGTGGCTGTACAGCGTAATCGCGAACGAGAATACGAACAGGCGGAAGTGCCCCTTCCTGATCAGTTCCTCCAGCCCGTAGGTGAGCAGCGGCAACCAGATCATGACATCCAGCCACATGGAGTTGCTCTGGTTCTCAATCGCATAAGAGCAGAGCGCATACATGGTGGAGAAGGCAACGATCGCCAGCCGATTGGGCTTTCCGTTGCTGTGGCGGTGCAGGTAGAAGCCCATAGTCAGCCCCATCAGTCCGGTTTTGAGCGTGAAGAGCGTCAGGAGAGCCTCCAGCATCCGCGTTATGGGGAACAGCGCAATGATCCAGGCAAACGGACTTGCCACATAGTAGTCAAAAATACCGAGAAATTCCCCGCCCAGTTCACGGGAGAAGGAGTAGAGCAGACTGCCGTCTCCGTGCATGAAATTCCACAGGGCGTTATAGAAGCCGATATACTGTGCGTTCAGATCCAGCGTCAGCACGCTGTAATCCCCAAACGGATGCACACCCTGCGAAATGTACAGGAGCAGAAAAAGTATGGCGGGCACGCCTCCGGCAATGAGCAGGTAGCCGTACTCACGCCGCCACGCGCCGAAACGGCGGCGGAAGCGGGTCATGCGCGTTTCGGCAGCGGCTGTATTGCCGGTTTCGTGCATGGGAATATCCGGTTGATTCTGATTCATGGTTCCGATTATCCTTTCTTTTTCAAACGCCGTGTTTTATCCGTTGCTTTCGGATGTATCCGGGGGCGTTTCCACCCGCCGCACCGCTTTCTCAAGCCGCAGGCGGTCAACAGTCATGTCCCGTCCGCAACCGAGGCAGAGTACCCGTACCTCACTGCCTGCGCGCAGTACGCGGAAGCGGGTCGAGCCGCAGGGATGCTTCTTTTTCAGTTCCAGCACATCGCCGGGTTTCATTCGGATGATCGGCAACGTGCTCCCCCCCTTTTTTCTGCATCCTCCGGAATCTATCCAGTCTATTATAGCACAAACCTCCGATTTTGTAAACCCATTTGCGGATTTTTTCACGGGACAAGGCATTTACTTTTCTCTGAATCGCCGGCTTCGCGGATCAGCGGCTCACTCCATCTCCCGCCGCAGCTTTTGCAGAATCTTCTTTTCGAGCCGGGATATGTAGGACTGCGAAATGTTCAGGAGATCCGCAACCTCTTTCTGCGTCATTTCCGGATTGCCGTCCAAGCCGAAACGCAGACGGATGACGAGCCGCTCCCGGGATTCCAGCCTGTCCACGGCACGCCGGAGAGCCTCGCGTTCCTCGTCTCGCTCCAACTCCTCCACGACCGACGGTTCATCACTGCTGAGAATATCCGAGAGCAGAAGCTCGCCGCCGTCCCAATCTGAGTTGAGCGGCTCGTCGATGGAGACCTCCTGCCTGCCGCTGATCTTGCGGAGGTACATGAGAATTTCGTTCTCAATGCAACGGGAGGCATAGGTTGCCAGCTTGATGTTCTTGTCCGACCGGAAGGTTTCCATTGCCTTGATGAGTCCCAGGGTGCCGATGGAAATCAGATCCTCAATGCCGACACCGGTGTTTTCGAACCGCCTCGCCAGAAATGCGACCAGTCGCAGATTGCGCTCGATCAGCAGGGCGCGTGCCGCCTCGCGTTCCTGCCCGCCGGACTCCAGGGCACGCAGGGCATTCGCTTCCTCCTCACGCGAGAGCGGTTGCGGAAGAACATCCGGTCCGTTGATGTAAAACAGCGGGCGGATACGTCTGAGCAGAAGCCAGCGGGGGCAGAGAAACAGGGGCACGGCGCGATGTAACGGTATGTATGCGGCGGTTTTCATCGGAATGATCCTCCTTGTGCTATGTGTAAAATATGCGGCAAAGCCGCTTGGGGATGACGCATCAGATCAACGCGGCGGGAATGAGTGCCTGCAATGCGGGATTGCCTGCCTCGCCCGCTTCCGGCAACTCCAGCGGAGCGATGAGAGCGATCGCCTCGGTGGCGCCTTCGGCGTCCGGCAGGCGGATGGTCACACGGTCGGGACGGATGCCGATCAGCAGGCTGTGCCCCGTCGCCGTTGCTGCCGGGATGATGCGCAGGCGTGCCGCTTCCGGCAATGCACGCAGGCGGGCGGGATCGGTGCTGCCCTCCGAAATGCAGGCGGCAAGCTCCGCCGAAAGCAACGGCGCGGCGGCGGATGCCTGCACCGGGATTACGGGCTTTCCGTCCAGCGGGTCAGTCAGCAGATTCCCGCTGTCAATCAGCCCGGAGAGCGTTACGCTCCGATTCCCGAGCGCAACGGTCACTTCTGCCTCCTGTCGGCTGCCTGTCCGGCGGAAAAGCCGCCCGCCCCAAAGGGATAGCAGTCCGCTCAGCAATGCCAGCAGGGCAAAAAGCCATGCGGTGGGACCGTCTGCCCCCATGCCTGCCAACGCATCGGGACAGCCTGCCCGATTGAGAAGATTGTACAGCCCGGTCATGACGCCGCCCAAAACCAGCGAGACCAGCAGGTATACGCCGCACGCCGGAAAAACAGACAGCCACCGCCGCCTGCCTGCCTCCTGCCCCGGCAGAAAGACCAGTGCGCACAGGCACAGGCACATCAGGCAGTCCAGCGCCAGTGCCGCTGCGCGCCCTACGTTCACAAACAGCGCCGCAACGGCATAGACACCGCCGAGCAGGCTGGCAAGCGCCAGCCGCCCGCCCCGGATGTGTCGCCGCAGCAGCCGGGCGGTAAGCAGACAGGACAGGCAGTCCATGCCCGCATTGATCAGGAACAGTATGTCACCGTATACATCGGTCGTCATCCGCATCACCTCCTGCGGCTATCAGTATACACCGTCCGGACTGCGACCCGTGTCGCTCCCGGACGGACGAAAGTGCAGAATCCGGCGACAGGAAGCTTGCCTTCTTCCCGAAAATTCATAAATACCGCTTGAAATCGGCGCCGATACCCTGTATAATAAAGGGTAACTTTGAGGAAACACGGCTTTGCCCGGCGGAATATCCGTGATGCTGTATCCTATACGGAACCGTCCGGAAATATGACTGCCCGGGCAGAATCCGAACAGAAGAGCAGGGAGGCAGAAACTATGCGCAAAAAGATCCGGCACCTCACCGCCTGTCTTGCCGCAGGCGTTCTCGTCGCTGCGGCACCGCTGTCAGGCGGCTGTTCGCAGGGTACACCGCCCGCCGCAGAGAGCACCGCGCCCGCTGCGGTGGAAACGATTCCGGCAGAGCAGGCAGGACTTCTTCTGCGTGCCGGACTGAACCGCGCCAATTACGCCGGGAATGCGGATGTGGAGGCATGGATTGCGCGCTGTGCGGAGGATGACACGGGTGCGTTTGACGCCTTCGTCCTGTACTCCGCGTATGAGGACGGAGAAAGCACGACGCATCGCTACCTGATCCTGCGGACGGAGACTTCCGCCGGCATCGTGCCGACAGGCAGAGTGCTGCGCCGGACAGAGAATGGCGTGGCAGACTGCGAACTGGAGATTACGTATGCATACCGCGCCTCGGAGGCTTCTGCCGGGGGCGAGCTTCTCCTTGTGACTGTCACACTGCCTGCGGGCGATCTGCCAGCGCTGACGTTGCTTTCCGGGGAGGAGGCGCTGTCCTATCGCCTGACGCGAACCGGTGCGCCGCTGGATCCTGTCCTGTGATGCCAATGCTGTGCAAGACGAGAGAGAAAAGAAAGGAAGATGCTGTATGAACACCGAGACCAAGCAGGAAAGGCTGTGCCTGATTCTTGCCGCCGCCGGAGCCGTGCTGGCGCTTTTGTTTGCGGGCTTGTGGCTGTTTTCGCGGCATGATCAGTCGGATGCCGCCCGCACCGCGCAGGCGGAGGCGGCTGTCTGCCGGGACGCATGGAAGACCTTCGGCGAGACCGGAAAGGACAGCGATGCGCTGCACGCGCTCGCATCGCTGTACGCCTTTGCGCGGGATATGGAACCGCTGATGGATGGCACCTCGCGGGCGGAATACCCGTCCTACTGCATGGCTGTCTTCCGCCTTCTGACAGAAAAGCCTGAGCTGCGCGCGGCATACGCCTCCGCTCTCGAAAAGCAATTCGATATGCTGGCAAAGGATATTTACCGCGTCAACGCTTATGCTGAGCTGAAAAAGCTGATCCCGGCGCTGGAGAGCGGCATCCTGCCGGAAACCGGAACCGAACCCGTTTCCGAGACCGAAGGCGTGCTGACTGCGGTCAACCGGAGGGGAGACTGCGCCTATGCATGACTATGTGATCGGATTGGACGGCGGCGGCACCAAGACAGACGGGGTGCTGGTCGGACAGGACGGGCGGGTACTGGCACGCCGGTGCGTCGGTGCATCCAACCCCAATGACGTGGGAGAGGAAGCATCCGCCGCTGTTGTCCGTGCGTTGGCGGAGGTGCTTGCCATCGAGGCGGGTGTGCATCTGGCAGACTGCTTCGTATTCGGCGGCATATCCGGCGCGCTCAACCATCGGGAGGGACTGACTGCCCGTCTGCGCTCTGCCGTTCCGGCACCGGGCGGAGTGGAGATTGATTCCGATATGGTGAATCTGCTTTCCGCTGAGCTTCCCGACCGGGACGGAGCCTGCATTATCTGCGGCACGGGGAGCGCCTGCTTTGTGCGCCGCGGGCAGGAGGTGTTCCGCATCGGCGGCTGGGGCTACCTGCTGGACAGCGCCGGGAGTGGCTACGATATCGGCAGACAGGCATTGGAGGCGGCGCTCCGCGCGCAGGATGGGCGCGGTTGCCAGACGGCTCTCTCGGCGAAACTTGCCGATGCACTGGGCGCGCCGGTGCAGGATTCCCTGACGCGCCTGTATGCTGAGGGAAAAACACTGATTGCCTCGCTGTCCCCTGCGGTATTTGCGGCGGCACGGGAAGGCGATGCGGTCGCACGCGCCATACTGGATCGGAACGCGGCGGCGCTCGCTGAGTTGCTGTGCGCCGCATGGCACCGGCTGTGTGAGGGGATGCCGGAGGACACCCGCCCGACCGGAATGCCCGTATTTCTGGACGGCGGCATCTGCCGTCACAATCATCCCGCGTGGCGCGATGCAATCGCCAGCCATATACCGCCGGATGTACCGGCAGCCCTGTCGCTGGCAAGCCGTCCGGTCATCTGGGGGGCGGCGGCAGAGGCAATGCGCCGCGACGGCTGGACGCCGGATACAATCCGACACGCAGGATCCGTTTTCCTGGCAGACCCCCATATTTCCGGATGAAAGGCTGACAACAATTATGAACGAGATTGATACTTCCGTGCAGAGCAGGCTGACACGCCTGTCCGTGCGCCGCACCCTGCTGTTCGTACTTCTGACGCAGGTGCTCTATACCGTCCTGTACGCCTTCGTGCTCAATCCCCTGTATACGCATTTTGCATCGGATGTCCTGTATAAGGACGCGTGGTGGCTGAATCTGATCGGTGTTGCCATTGATGCGACCGACGTCATTCTGTTCATCCTTGTGTACCCCGCCTCGCTGTATGCACTTTGGCGCGGGGGCTGGAGGCAGGGATACCGGGTGCCCGTGCTGTTCAGCGTCCTGACGCTGTTCAAATTCGCGGTAAACTACGCAGTGGGTGTATTCATCGAGTACGGCGGCGTGCCGTCCGGCGATTTCCTTGCGGACGATCTGCCGCTCGTGATCCCGCTGGCACTTCTGGAACTGCTCCAGTATGGCATTGTGCTGGGATTGGCGACTCTGTGGTACCACGTATACCGGGTGCGGCAGGCGGATGCCGCCGCCTTGGCGGCACTCCGGCAGAAGCCGTATGAATCACCGGCTGTCCTTCCGCTGACGCGCCTGTTTGACATGGGAAACCCCATGCAGCGTGCCCTGTTCGACGCGGGGCTTACCGTGGCGGTTCTCGGCATTCTGCGCCATGTGATCTATCAGCTTACGCTGTTTGCGGCAAACGGACGCATGGACGCACCCTTACAGATTGCCGTTGACCTCGTGGGGGATCTGCTGGTGGGGGTGGCACTGTATCTTGTCGGGATCCTGCTGGTCAACCGCTTTGCCCGGCGGGACAGCCGCGTCTGAACTGCCCCGTCCGAAGTAGTTCAGCAGTCCCCGCGCCTCCTCCCGGCTGACGACCCGCAGCAAGAACAGCAGTCCGACGTACAGCGCGCCGGAGGCGCACAGATGCAGGATCATGCCCGGTACGCCCGGTACCGTTGCCGCCGCGCCGAAGAACAGCTTTGCCGTCCAGGTCGCGGCGACCACGCAGAGCAGGGGACCTGCCGCCATGTGCCACAGACGCACGCGCATCCGGCTGATGCGGAGCATCCGGCACAGGGACAGGGTGGTGTTCAGCGTTTCGGTGACGTAGACCGAAATGATATAGCCGTTGAGTCCCATGCGGGGCAGCAGGAACCAGACCAGAATGACCGACGTCAGCGCGTCAATGATGTTGACGGTCATGGAGTAAACCTGCTGCCCCATTCCTTTCAGCACGCCGTCAACAGAACTGTCCACATACATGATGGGGATAAGCGGCGCGAGGATGCGGATGTATGCCCCCGCCTCGCGGGAACCGCAGACCAGCTGTCCGATCTCGGCTGAAAAACAGCACATCAGTCCCGCTGCCCCGAAGGAGAACAGCAGAGCCACGCTGACAACGCGCCCGGACACGTGTGCGACCCGCCGATGGTGACCGCGCGCATTTGCTTCGGCGATCTCCGGCACGAGCAGTCCGGAGAAGGAGGATACGAATACGGACGGGAACAGCACAACAGGCAGAACCACCCCGTGTATGACGCCGTAGGATGCCAGTGCCGCGCTCCAGGATGCGCCGACTGCCCGCAGTCCGCGCGGAATCAGCGCGTGCTGGAGCGTCAGCAATCCCGACCGCAGGCAGGCGGCGACCGTGACCGGCACCGTGATGTGAAGCAGGCGCCTGAGAAGGTGCGTCTTGCCTGTCGGGAGACGCTCATTCCGGACACGCCCGCCGTGCCGTCTCTGTTCGAGCAGGCAGGCAAGTGCCGAAAGCACAAGTCCCGCCGTCTCGGCAAGACTGCTCCCGACGACCAGAGCTAGGCAGGCATAGGAGGCGCCCCGCGGCAGCCAGGCGCCCAGCAGCGCGGCACACAGACTCAACCGCAGTACCTGCGAGACGACGCCGGTGAGGCTGGGCAGTGCGACCCGCCGCATGCCCGTAAAGTAGCCGGAGAGACAACCGGACAGCGACACCACCGGCAGACTGAGTGCCAGCACGCGCAGGGAAGGAATCGTTCGCAGGTCCCCCAGCCAGACGCGCCCGATATAGGGGGCGGCGGGGAACAGCATGACGCCGGCACCCACCCCGCACAGCAGGGCATACCCCAGTGAGACGCGCAGGACGTGGGAGATTGCCGCCTGCCGGGCAGGATCCGGCGCGCCCCGCTCCGGAAAACGCCCCATGGTTTCGGCGATCAGCCGGGTACACCCAAGGTGCGCCCCGCCGCCTCCCAGCGTGGTGAAGAAGCCGTACACGCCCAGGATGAGCGAGTACAGCCCCATGACTTCTCCTCCCGCCCGTCCGGCGAGATAAACATTGAAGGAAACGCCCACCGTGCGCAGGAACAGATTGAGCGCAATGAGCCAGAGCGCATTCCGCGCAAAGCGTTGCGCCGAGGTGGGGGGATCCCCGACTGTCCGCTTGCGTGACAGTTTGTCCGCCATATCGCCAGCTCCCGTTACCGTTCAGTTTTGCCTTCGCATCCGCCGATGCCGCAGGCATACCCCAGCCTATGCGCCTGCCGGCAGTAATATCACCCGCCGCCCGGCGTAAGAGCACGCAGTCTGCTGTAGGAAAGGAAACCGATCATCATGAAACACCATGTTCTTTGCGGCGTCGATCGCGCAGACGCACTGTCCGACTATGTCAGCGGCAAAAAGATTGCCCTGCTGACCGCCGCCTCCGGCGTTAACCGGTACGGCGTTCCGACCTATGCTGTCATCAGAGCGGCAGGCGGCGACCTGCGCATCCTGTTCTCCCCGGAGCACGGGCTTTACTCCGCACTGCAGGACGGAAAATTCGGGGACGAGGACGGCTCCCTGCATCCGGGGACGGGAGCAAGGCTGTACAGCCTTGGCGCAAAGGGGCATCCGGCGCTGGCGGAGCTTGTCGGCGGAGTGGATCTCGCGGTCTACGATATCCAGGATGTCGGCGCCCGGTTTTACACCTATCTCTGCAATCTGACTCAACTAATGCGTGCCTGCCGCGCGGCAGGGAAACCCCTTTTGGTGCTGGATCGTCCAAATCCGATCGGGGGCAGGACGGAGGGACTTCTGCTGGATGAGAGCCGGTTTTCCTCTTTTGTGGGCGAGTACGCGATCCCTACCCGCTATGGTCTGACGGTGGGGGAGTATGCCGCCTTTGCGAACGCCGAGAAGCACATCGGCTGTGAACTGCATATCCTGACCTGCGAGGGCTGGGCGCGGGATATGTATGGTGATGAGACAGACCTGCTCTGGGTGAACCCGTCCCCCAACATTCCTGCCGTTTCCACTTGCTTCAACTATATCGGGAGCTGTCTTTACGAGGCGACCAACCTTTCGGAGGGGCGTGGCACCACGCGGCCGTTTGATTGGATCGGGGCGCCGTTCGTGGATGAGGAGAAGCTGTGGCGGCGCATGACGCGGCTGGGACTGCCCGGTGTGATCTGCCGCCCGCTGTGCTTTACTCCCCTGTACAACAAGTTTGCCGGGGAAGTCTGCCGTGGGTTGGAGCTGCACGTCACCGACCGGGACACTTACCGCCCGTTTTGCACGGTGCTGTATATGCTCCGGTATCTTAAGGAAAACCCTGCCGTGACGGTTCGCCGGGATGGCATGGCGTTGCGCGTCGGGCAGGATCTGCTGACGGATGACTACGATCCGGAGGATATCCTGCGGCGCGAGGCGCAGGACACGGGAATCTTCGGTGAAATTGTAGGAAAATACCGGATGTACCCCGAAACGGTTTCGGCAAATAAGAAAATTTTGCCGGGGACACAGAAACTACTTGACAAGCGCCTATAGTTGTTATATCATATAGTGCGTTTCCGCGCATCGGCGCGGAGAGAATCCGGAGATGCGAAGGGGGGGATAAGAGTGAGCGTGTATGCGTGTGAGTTGTGCGGCTATGAGTACCGCCCGGAGGTCGGTGACCCCGAGCATGGTGTGCCGGAGGGAACGGATTTTGAGGATCTTCCCGCCGATTGGGTCTGCCCGTTGTGCGGCGCGTCGAAGGATGACTTCGAGCAGGTAGCTGCGGATGAGAGCAATACCGAGAACGGTGAACTCTGATACTCCGACAATAACAGGGGGTGTTAAAAAACTCAGTTTGGGTTTTTGACACCCCCTTTTTCCGGCAACTGCACGCAAAAGAAGTGATCGCCATTGCCGGAAAAAGAGTCGAAAACCCTTGATTCTTTGGAATAATCGTGCTATAATACAGGAAAAGTTTGCAGTCATGTACAGGAGGCAAAGACATGAGACACTACCTGCTCCCCGAAGGTGGGAACTTCTACAAGGCAAACCTGCATACACACAGCATCTACTCGGACGGCACCCGCACGGTGGAGGAGATCAAGCGCGACTACATGGCGCACGGCTACTCGGTCGTCGCGTTTACCGACCATGACATCATGCTGGATCACTCGGATCTTAACGAGCCGGAAAAATTCCTCGCACTGACCTCCTATGAGGTCGAGACAAATCCCGAGCCGGACGGCAAGCCGTGGAATACCATGCCGACCTATCACCTGAATTTCTACGCCAGCCGCCCGGATGAGACCTGCTATCCCTGCGGCAATCCTGCGTATACCTTCGGCAACGCGCCGAAGTATGTGCAGGACTACTACCGGGGCGACTACGTGCGCCGTTACTCGGTGGAGGGGCAGAATGAAATGATCCGGGAAGCGCTGGATCACGGCTTTCTGGTCAGCTATAATCATCCCGCATGGTCGCTCCAGCACTACCCGGATTACGCCGGACTGGAGGGCGTGACCGCTGTTGAAGTGTACAATACCGGGAGTATTCTGGAAGGCTACTTGCTGGACGGCGATGAGCAGGTGCTGGATGATTTCCTGTACCTCGGAAAACGTGCCTATCCCGTCGCGGGCGACGACTCGCACAGCATTGCCGACTGCTGCGGAGGTTGGGTGCAGTTCCGGGCACCCGCACTGACCTACGGTGATATCATGCACGCATTTGCAGTCGGGGACTTTTATGCCTCGTGGGGACCTGAAATTACGGCGCTGTACATCGAGGACGGCATTCTGCACGTAGACTGTACGGATACCGTAGCGGTGTACCTGCGTACCGATATCCGCCTCTCCGGCAACACGACGGCGCCTGCCGGTGAGATGCTGTCCCACTGCACCTTTGACCTGCGCGGCTGGCTGGAGCAGTCGCGGACGTTAGGCTGTGAGGAGCGTGCCTTTTTCCGCCTGACGCTGGTCGGACCGACGGGCGCCAAGGCACTGACGCGCGGTTACTTTGCCGATGAACTGTCCGGCATGACACTCTGAAACAGGAACCATGAGCCGAAGCAGTCAGAAGAAGGTACATAACGACCGCCGCGCCGAACGGCGGCAGGCGAAGCATCCGAAAAGTGTTGTCCGCGTTCGTCTTGTGGACGGGACATACGTGTTCTTTACCGCACTTATCCTGCTGGTTGCGCTGGCAGGTATGGTCGTCATGCAGCGGCTGGGTTGGTTTGAGACGATCCCGGGCGCGGTTTTGTCGGTCGTAGCGGGCGGCGTGGTGGCACTGTGCGGATTTGATCTTGCCATGCTGCTGACCAGCTGCATCACGGTCGCGGACGGGCAGGTCAATGCAGGCAAAAACGAGGCGGGCGAGCTGATGGTCTTTCATACCGGGAATATCCTGCGCGTGGAACTGCGCGACAGGGCAGGGAACCCGGTGGAGGAGAACCGCCGCCGATACAGTCGTGTCGCCGTGACATTCGTTATGGCGAGCGGACGGATCAACCAGCGCCCCTTCGGACATATCCGGCAGCGTCAGCTTGAGAATATCCGGCGTGCTGTCGGGGCAAAATGATAATATACAGGCAGGCAGAAGAAGGTCACTATGCAAACTTCCATCGTAATCAAGGGCGCGCGCGTCCATAACCTGAAGAACATCGACATCACGATCCCCCGTGACAGGCTGGTCGTCATGACCGGGCTGTCCGGCTCCGGCAAGTCCTCACTGGCGTTTGATACCATCTATGCCGAGGGACACCGGCGGTTTGTGGAGTCGCTGTCCTCCTACGCCCGGATGTTCCTCGGACAGATGGACAAGCCGGACGTGGACATGATCGAGGGACTGTCTCCCGCCATTTCCATTGACCAGAAAACGACCTCCCGCAATCCGCGCTCGACCGTCGGAACTGTCACCGAGATATACGACTACCTGCGCCTTCTGTATGCGCGGGTGGGCATCCCCCACTGCCCGATCTGCGGCAGGGAAATACGCCAGCAGAGCGTGGATCAGATCATTGACAAGATTCTCACGTTGCCGGAGGGAACCCGTTTCCTGGTGCTGTCCCCCGTGGTGCGTGCCCAGAAGGGTATGCACGAAAAGGTTCTGGCGGACGCAAAGAAAAAGGGGTATGTCCGCGTGCGCATCGATGGGGCGCTGTATGACCTGTCCGAGCAAATTGTGCTGGATAAGAACAGGAAGCACGATGTGGAGATCGTTGTGGACAGGCTGGTCATGCGTGACGGAATCCGCTCCCGTCTGTCCGATTCGGTGGAGGCGGCGCTGGCGGCAGCTGAGGGGCGCCTGCTCATTGTGACGGTACCCCGCGACGGGGAGAAGGAACAGGAGATGTCCTTTTCTCAACGTTACGCCTGCGAGGAGCACGGTGTGTCCTTCGGCGAGTTGGAGCCGCGTATGTTCTCCTTCAATAACCCGGCTGGCGCCTGCCCCAAGTGTGCCGGTCTCGGCGATATGCAGCGTGTGGCGGTCAGACGGTTGATCCCGCACCCGGAGCTGTCGCTGAGGCAGGGTGCCATTCAGGTCAACGGCTTCAAGACGCTGGACGCGGAAAGCTGGAGCGGACCGCTGTTTGAAGCGGTCGGGAAGCGGTTTGGCTTCACGATGGATCAGCCGGTCAACACCTTCACGCCGGAAGCACTGAACGTGCTGTATTACGGCTCCGGGGACGAGACTTACGACGTTGTCCGCTACTTTGGCAAGGAGCCGCACAGGCAGAAGGCAAAGTTTGACGGCGTGGTCGGCATCATCGAACAGCGTATGGCACAGGGCATGAGCAACGACTACTACGAACAGTTCGTGGAGGAGGCATCCTGCCCGGATTGCCACGGAAAGCGCCTCAGCCCCGCATCGCTGTCGGTTACGGTCGGCGGCATGAACATCTATGACTTCTGCTGCCTCTCGGTTCGCGAGGCGTTGGATTTTATCAACGGGCTTGGGGAGCAGCTGGTCGGCGGCGAGGCTGTCATCGCACGGGATATCATCAAGGAGATACGCTCCCGGCTGAGCTTTTTGGTCAGCGTGGGACTGGATTACCTGACGCTGGCGCGCAAGGCAGGCACGCTGTCCGGCGGTGAGGCACAGCGTATCCGGCTGGCAACGCAGATCGGTTCGTCGCTGGTGGGCGTGCTGTATATTCTGGACGAGCCGTCAATCGGACTGCATCAGCGTGACAACGGCAAACTGATCGCCACACTCAAGAAACTTCGAGACCTTGGAAATACCGTCATCGTGGTGGAGCATGACGAGGAGACCATGCTGGAGGCGGACTACATCGTGGACGTCGGTCCCGGTGCCGGCATTCACGGCGGGCAGATCGTTGCCGCAGGAACGCCCGCCGAGGTGATGGCAAACCCGGACTCGGTCACCGGCGCGTACCTGTCCGGGCGTAAGTGCATTGCGGTTCCGGCACAGCGCCGCCCCGGAAACGGACATTTCCTGGAGGTGTTCGGCGCGGCGGAGCACAATCTGAAAAAGGTGGATGTGCGTGTGCCGCTCGGATGTTTTGTTTGCGTAACCGGCGTGTCCGGTTCGGGTAAATCCTCGCTGGTCAACGGTATCATATACCCGGTCTTGGCCTCGCGGCTCAACCGAGCCACGACCTATCCGGGAGAGTATGAGCGCATCGAGGGGTTGGAGCATCTGGACAAGGTTATTGCGATCGATCAGAGTCCCATCGGACGGATGCCCAGCTCAAACCCTGCGACCTATACCTCCCTGTTCAACGATATCCGTGACCTGTTTGCCAAAACGCCGGACGCCAAGGCGCGCGGCTACCTGCCGGGGCGTTTCTCCTTCAATGTAAAGGGCGGACGGTGCGAGGCGTGCGAGGGGGACGGTGTGCGCAAGATCGAGATGCATTTCCTGCCCGATGTGTACGTGACCTGCGATGTGTGCCACGGAAAGCGGTACAACCGCGATACGCTGGAATGCAGGTACAAGGGCAGGAGCATTGCCGATGTGCTGGACATGACGGTCGAGGAGGGGCTTGCCTTCTTCGACGGGTTGCCGCGCATTACGCGCAAACTGCAGACACTGTACGATGTGGGACTCGGCTATATCAAGATCGGACAGCCCGCCACCACGCTGTCGGGCGGTGAAGCGCAGCGAGTCAAACTGGCAACCGAACTGGCAAAGCGCGGTACCGGCAAAACCTTCTATATTCTGGACGAGCCGACAACGGGACTGCACAGCGATGATGTGTCGCGCCTGTTGGACATCCTGCAGCGGATTTGCGATGCAGGCAACACGGTGCTGGTCATTGAGCATAATCTGGATGTTATCAAATCCGCTGACTATATCATTGATCTGGGACCGGAAGGCGGTCAGGGAGGCGGAACCGTCATTGCCACCGGAACGCCGGAACAGGTGGCAGAGTGTACCGAAAGCTACACGGGCGATTTTCTCCGGAAGATACTGAAGAAGTAAAAACGACATTGCCGAAAAGGAAAATCAGGGAGTGCCGGAGGCTGTCAGCCTCCGGCACTCCCTGATTCCGGAACCCTTTCCGTTGCGCTATGCTCTTGCCTCGGACTCCACATCCGACTGGATATCCGCCCGCCCGATGTGCGAGAGCAGGATACGCGCAGGAGTCCCGTCCGGCGCGGGAATCAGCGTGTTGCCCCGGAAACACAGATCGGCAATATTGTCGAAGATCGCTGCGGGGGCGCCGCCGCTCGCCATGCGGAAGCTGTTGTCCAGCACCCGGATGCGTCGGTGGAAATAACGCCCGGCTTCCACGGCTTCGCGCGGAGCACACTCAATGACAGCGTTCCCCCAGCCGCCGTGACGGCAGGTGTCGAACATACAGTTGCGGATGGTGACATCCTGCGTGCCGCCGGACTCAAACCAGTATTCGCCGTTTGCCTCAAACAGGATGGCTGCACCGCTGGTGTGGAAGTCGCAGTCTTCAATGACTGTGCGCCCGCGCGATGCGATCAGCATGCCGCGCGCCCGGTTACACCGCACGATATTGTGCCGGAAGGTCAGCGCGACGTTGTGGGAGATGTTCTCCACTACCTGTCCGGGGCGGATTTCGGGCGCCGGTATGCGTGCGGCGCTGTCCGCAACTTCGGGCGGAAGCGGCTCAAGACTCAAACGAATGATCTCGGAATTTATATACTCCACATCGCGGATAATCCGCTCGGAGAAGGGAATCAGGCTTTTGGGGCTCAGTAGCTGGATCCGGTCGCCGGCGCGGAATATGCGGATGCCGCTTGCCTCCTGATGCATTTCGCGTACAAGGAGAGCGTCCCGCTCCACATCCACAATGCGGGTGTACATTCCGTGAATGTTCAGCGCATCGTCCAGCTGTCCCTCAAAGATGCAGTTCTCGACCGTGACCGAGCCGTCGCAGTCCACAAAGTGCGTCGCGTCGGCTACGGCGGAGAATGCGAACCCAGCCGGGCGGCGGGTGTGGAAACCGTCCAGGCGGATGTCGCGGCTGGTCTGCGCAATAAAGCCCATGCCGTGACAGGATAGAACCGTTGCGTTATGGCAGGTCACGTCTGCGGAATCACAGCAGAAGATGCCCGCACCCATCCGGCGTGCGGCAGACAGAACCAGAATGTTGCCGACAGGCGGATAGCGGTGAACGCCGTGAATGCGCAGCTTCCCGTCCGGCAGGTATTCACAGGTCATGTCCCGGAGCAAGCCGCCCAGATTATGGTCGGCGGAACCGGGCTGGTATTCGCCGGTGTCTCCCCGAAGCTCCACGTCCAGCTCTATGCTGTAATTGCAGGTGCGGCGCGGCTTGGGGCAGACCAGTTCCCCGTGCCGCACGACGAATTGCTCGCCGCCCTGCATGACCTCGGCATCCACGAACCCGTCGCCGTGCGCGACAATGCGTACCTGCATGACCATGGTGCGCGGATTTTCCAGAGTGAAGTTCCGCAGTGTGATGTGCTCGGAGCCGAGAATGGCGATGTGCGTCGCCTCGCCGGGCAGGCAGAGCGTGGAACCGGCGAAGTCGATTTCAAAATCCTTCATGCCCTCGATCAGAACCGCAATGCGGTGCGGACCGTTGAAGCCGTGATTGGAGATACACAGGTCACGCTCCGCGCAAAAGGCAGGGTCAAGCGCATAAACAGCGGGGGTATCGAACACCAACTTGCCGGCATGGCACGACCGGCAGGCGGCAAGCGCCCGATACAGCCCCAGCGCGTGATTGTCGGGAACATCAAAATCCCGGAAATGCAATATCAGACCGTCCATACAGCGTCACGCCTTTCGTGTGCCGGGGATCACAACCCCAGCAGGGATTCCAGATCGGCACGGGACCGGAAGCCGACCGCTTTTGCCGCAATTTCACCGTTGCGGAACAGGAATACGGTGGGAATGCTCTCGACATGGTATGCCGTTGCCAGCTCGGGCTGTTCGTCAACATTTACTTTCCCGACTTTCAGTACACCTTCATGCGTCTCGGCAATTTCCGCAATGACGGGTGCCAGCATCCGGCACGGACCGCACCAGGTCGCCCAGAAGTCAACCAGCACGGGCAGATCTCCGCGCAGAACCTCCTCTTCAAAATTTTCTTTCGTCAGTGTGAGTTCATTCATGTTCATATTCTCCTTTTCTGCGAGAGCGATCCGCAACGGCGTAAAACCGCGGGATGCTGTCGCTTTTTTGTTGCTTCGGATGCGGTCTGGCATACCTGTCAGACCGACTTTATGCTAACACATTTTCCTGCATTTGTCAATAACAAACGGAGCCTTTTCGGGCGGCAACCTCAACTTTTTTCCTCTGAGAGCAGGGAAGCGCAGACCGCTGAGCGGGTATGGCTCGCCGGATGAGCCATCGCCCTGTGCGTATTCTTTGCCCGCTTCGGTGGCACTGAGCCATGATGGCGGCACATCGTTATCAAAGAGGTGAGAATTTTAGATAAAAAGACGAAAAAGACTTGCTTTTTTGATTCGGAAATGTTATAATGAGCGCGCAGGACTTACGCATGCGGTTCCCGGAAGCCGGACAGGCGGATACTTGCACACCTGCACCGAAAGGAGTCAATCAAGCAATGAGATGTTCCAACTTTTCACGGAAGGCGCTCACCGTTGTCCTCGCGGCGATGCTGACGCTCTCGGCACTCGGCACAGCCTCCTGCACGGACGGAATCGATTCGACAGGCTCCGCCACTGCCACGGCGGGGGAGACCGCATCGGATAGAAACGACACCGACGCGGAGACGGATACGGAGAACGTTACGCAGACCGAGTCGGCAGCCGAAACAGAAACAGACACAAAGGATGACGCAAAGGAGAAACCAATCATGTTCGATCAACTGACGCAACTGGACAAGGAGACCACCCCGTTCTGGAAGACCAATGTCATGTACAACGAAGCGGCGACCTTTATCGTGCGGGAGGACGGCAGCATCACGGCAAAGCTGTACTTTCAGCCGACCGCCATCCTGTCGGTCAAAAGCAATGACCTGAAGACAACCTTCACCGAGGGGGTGGACTATACGTGGGACAAGGAAAGCAATATCCTGACACTGCCGGCAGGCTCTTCCATCCCGTACTTCACGCAGAATGACATTCACGGAAAGGACGCGGACGGCAACTACATCCCGGATTTCGGCTCGTCCACTCCGTGGGATGAGCAGGGGCGCTCCCGGTTCGGGAATGCACTGTACTGCGTGGGGGAGTTCCTGTATGCAAAGCAGATCGCCGTTACGTATGAGTACGAATTTGGAAGCTGGGACGGCCCCGTGACCGAGATGCAGACCGATCGTCTGCCCAAGACCGCAGCCAAGATTGAGGCTCTGCGCCAGGCAGGCGACACCGATGCCGCGCTGAACGTCGTGTTTTTCGGTGACTCTATCTTTACGGGCTGTGATTCCTCCAAAATGTATAACCGGGAGCCGTTCCAGTGCAGTTTTCCGGATTACTTCAAGCAGGTAATTGAGGAGAAGTACGGTATCCGTGTCAAGCGCTACAACCCGTCCGTCGGGGGTATGGATTCCGCATGGGGCGTCCAGAACGTCAAAGAAGTTACGGACAAATCGCCTGACCTTGTGTTCATCGGCTTCGGGATGAATGACGGCGGCAAGTCCGGAAGAACTGTAGCCAACAACATCAAGCGGATCATGAGCAAGGTGAAGGAGCAGTTCCCGGATTGCGAGTTCGTTGTGGTCGCACCGATGGTTCCCAACGCCGAGGCTGGGTTCCTGTCAACGCAGGGCGAGTTCCCGAAGGCCTTCGGTCAGCTGGCAGGTGAGGGCGTTGCCTTCGTGGATATGTTCAGCTTCCATTCAAAGCTGTTGGAACGGAAGGATTTTATCGCCATGTCCGGTAATAACATCAATCATCCCAATGACTGGCTCATACGCGTGTACACAATGAATCTGATGGCGGCGTTCCTGCCCTACGCCGCCGGGTAAGAAAGGCGGTACTGTGATAATGAAGCACACGAAGAAAGGAAAGCGAGCCCGATTGCTGTGCGCCGTGCTGGCGGCATTGCTGCTGCTTGCCGTTCCGGCTGTCGGCTGTACCGGCACCGGCGGCGGGGATGCCTCCGGAACGGAGACAGGCGATACAGATACCGGTGGCGGAACGCCGACCGGAACCGCAACGGAAAGCATCACCGCAACCGAAACCCAAACCGAAACCGCAACGGAGGATACAAGAATCGAGATGGACATTTACGGAAACGGATACAACACCAATATGCTGGTCGGCTTTGACGAGCAGGGGCATCTGGTGGATGCGGTAAGCGCCCCGCGCGAAAACAAGCAGGTCGGTATGTTTTACTTCATCTGGCTCGGTCAGCACGGTGCGCAGGAGATCTACGACATCAGCAAGATCCGCCCGGAGTATGGGGACGAGGTCACCTTTCACAAGGACGTTCCGGGTATCAGTCCCGCCAACAATTTCCACTGGTGGGGCGAGCCGCTGTACGGTTACTACAATAGTGGGGACCGCTGGGTTATCCGGCGGCATCTGGAACTGCTGACCGATGCGGGCGTGGATTTTCTGGTGTTCGATACAACCAACGCCAATACCTATGATAACATAGCCAAGCGGATTATGAAGGTCATCGAGGAACTGCGTGCCGAGGGCTGGAACTGCCCGCAGGTCGCCTACTATACCCATAGCTACGCGATCCAGACCATGACCAATCTGTATAACAATATCTATAAAGCGGAGGTCTGCCCGAACGCATGGTACCGTGTGGACGGTAAGCCGCTGATCATCGGATACATGGACCCCAAGCTGGACAAGGCGGAGGCGGAGTCCCGCGGGGATACTTCCTACAATCCGTCGGCGCCCTCGCAGGAAATGCAGGATTTCTTCTACTTCCGCGAGGCGCGCTGGCCGTACGAGCGGGCAAAGAGCAACAGCTGGCCATATACCGACTGGAGCTGGCCGCAGAAGCTCAACGGTGATATGATCAGCGTGTCCATTGCCACACACCCCGGCGTTCCGTTCAGTTTCTCGCTGACGCATGAGGGGTGGATGAACTGGGGACGCGGCTATAACCCCCGCACCAAGGTCAATGTCCACGAGGACATCATGAAGGGAACCTTTTATGATTTCCAGTGGGACACCGTATACAAGCGTGACCCCAAATTCGTTTTTGTCACCGGTTGGAATGAGTGGGTGTCCATCAAGTCGGCATACGGCGGCGAGTATATGTACTGTGACAACGTGGATATGGAGTATTCCCGCGACGCGGAGCCGATGCTGGGCGGCTATGAGGATGCCTACTTCATCCAGACCATCCGGAATATCCGGCAGTATAAGTATCAGCCCATCACGGGCTATGTTGCCAAGACCGTCCGTAAGACGGTGGACATCGGCGGTGCGGTATCCCAGTGGGAGGATGTCAACGCGGTGTACAGGCGGGTAGGAACGGATGACGGAAGCCGCGATTCCGTGGGCGGCGCGACATCAGTCAGCTACAGGAACGATGCCGTACGCAACAACATTCTGGAGGTTCGCCTGACCAATGATGCGGAGAACCTGTACGTGATGATCCGCACAGAGAACGATATCGTGACGGCGGAGGATACCGGCTGGATGAACCTGTTCATCGGCTGCGGACGCCCCGCCACGGGCAAGGGCTGGGAAGGGTATGAGTATGCTGTCAACCGTTCCCGCACGGACGGACGGGCAACCGTGGAAGCCATGAATGCGGACGGTACCGGAACCCGTATCGGCGAGGTATCCTACACGGTTCAGGGCAATGTCATGCAGATCGCGATTCCCCGCGCTCTCATCGGTGCCGACGGCATGGGCGACATATACTTCAAGGTAGCCGACGGTGTGGAAAACCCTGCCGAGATCATGAGTTACTATGCCTCCGGGCGGTCATTGCCCATGGGGCGGCTGAGCTATCTGTACCAGTTCGGGCAGGACTGAAGCCATTCCTAACATTACAAAAAAGGAGAAACAACCATGAAACGTTTGCTTTGTATCCTGACTCTGCTTTGCGTCCTCGCGGGACTGTGTGTTCTGCCGCTGTCTGCTGCCGAGGGCAATGTCACTGTGCGCTACGGCGCGGAGGATCTGTCCCTGACCCTGATCGACCCGTTGGACGATGCGGGTCTGACCTTTGACGGCAGCTTCGGCTTCGGCGTTGCGACCGTGCAGAACGGCGAGATGGCAATTACGGTAAATGGGCAGTATTTTGACTGCTACGCCATGACGACTGCGGCACTGCCGAATGCTTCCTTCACGGGCGCAAAGTATCTTGCGCTTTCGATCCGGAACGAGAGCGACGGCGACGTGTACTTCTGCCTGCAGCCGATCGTAACGGCAGGCGGAGCGAATATGTTCCTGTCCGGCGAGCTTGCCAAGAAGAATCCGGTCAGGCTGGTGGATGCAAAGGGAAATGCGAAGGATGCCAAGTGGTCCGGCACAAGAGCCATCAACGGGCGGGATTGCTTTATCGTTCCCTATAAGTTCAGCGGCTATGTGCTGATTCCGCTGGGTATCATTGCGGATCTGAACGTTCTGTCCGTGCCGGTTGTTGCCGAGGACAGCGGCATTGTCGCCTACGGATTCCATATTTGCCCGGACGATGCAACGACGGTTCGCTTTGCCATCAGCGATGTCTACGTGAGCGGTGCGTTGCCGGAATACCGCGATCCTGCGGCAGAAACAACCGCCGCAACGGTATCACAGACCGAGACGACGACTGCTGAGCAGACAACAGCGGAGCAAACCTCCGCGCAGAATGCCACGATAACCGTCACGGAGCCGATTGAAACATCCACCGACGATCCTGTGACTGTTACGACGGCGGAGTCCGACAGCGCATCGAATCCGATTGCCGGGACAGATACGGGATGCTCGTCCATGATCGGACTGTCCGGTCTGCTCCTGCTGACCGCTGTCGGCGGCGCGGCATTCGTTGCTAAGAAAAGACGTTGATGGAAAAGAAAAAGTCCCGGAGTGCGCAAGTACTCCGGGATTTTTGATGAGAAATAATGTGGCAGGACGCCCGATAAATAAGGGAAGGCTCATTCGGCGACAACCGCCGCCTCGCTTTTTTCAGCCGCACCGACGCTTTTCCGGGTGCTGACGCTGTATTCGGTCACGCCAAGTACGGTCTCGCCGTCGATCTGCAGGGCGGTCGGGCGGTTGAAACGGACCGTCACCTCATGTCCGGGACGGATTGTGACCATTTCCCGGTGCCGGATATGCCCTCCCTTGAAGATGGACGGGAACACAATCAGCGTTTTGAGCTTGGACTTTCCGGTCATGACCATGGTAGACACGCTCCCTTCCGGGTCGAGGCGATTCTGTCCGGGAGCGCACATCATACCGCCGCCATAAAAGCGTCCCTTCATGGTGGGTGCCAACCAGACCGCGCGGTAGGCTTTGGTGTCGCCGTCCACGCAGACATCTGCCAGCGTGCGGTGATAGCCAAACAGCAAACCCTTGATGGCAATGGCGGTATAATTGACGGGCTTGTCCGATTTCAGTCGCTGTTTGTCGCCGACTTCGCAACAATAGCCGTCAATGCCATAACCGATGCCGTTGAGAAAATAGCGTGTCATGCCATTGACCGTAACGGTCGGCAGGTTCTGAAGGTACGGATTGAGCAGGAAGGGCGGGTCATCCCGGGTGCGTTCTGCATCGCGCAGGAAGTCGTTGCCGCTCCCGGCCGCGAAGTAATAGATGTCCCGTGCGGGCGCCTCGCCGCCCATGTCGTTGATAAAGTGGTTCAGCGTGCCATCGCCCCCGGCAAGCACCACGGTCGTCTCGGCGGGAAGCGAGTCCAGGTACGCCCGGATATCGGCAATGGTTGTTACATCGATGTAGTCCAATGATTTGCCACTCCAGATGCTGTCCAGGCGGCGTGCTTCGTTCAGTCCCCGCCCGTTTCCGGCTTTGGGGTTGTACAGTATACAGCAGGTTTCCATGGGTGCATATCCTCCGTTCGTTCCGCTGCTTTGTCCGCGGCGGCATTGGGGTCATTCCACAACTGATTATAACATAGTTTTTCAGGGTTGTCAAGGATTTTTCGGGGAGGATGCTTTGCCCGCCCCTCTGCCGCTTGACTTTCTGTCTGTGACGTGCTATAATGAATCCCGATACATATACTGACAGGAGAAACACCAATGCGATACCGCACCATTTTATTTGATGCCGACAATACTCTTCTTGATTTCACCCGCGCGGAGCATGATGCCCTGTGCGACTGCCTGACTGCCCGCGGTCTGCCGCACGACGAGGAAGCCATATCCCGCTATTCCGCCATAAACGATGGTTACTGGAAACGTCTGGAGCGCGGCGAAGTGACGCGTGCTGCCCTGCAGGTCGGACGCTTTGCGGATTTTATTGCCGAATACGGTTTCTCCTGCGATGCGGCAACACTGGCAAAGGAATATATGCTGGCACTGTCAACCAAGTCTTTCCTGGTAGAGGGCGCGGAGTCGCTCTGCCGTTCGCTGGTGCCGTCCTGCCGCCTGTACCTTATCACCAACGGCACCGATTGGATTCAGCACGGACGCTTTGATCCCTGTCCGCTTGCACCGCTGTTTTCCGGTGTCTTTATTTCAGACAGCATGGGCTGTGAGAAACCGGAACGCGCCTACTTCGACATGGTAACAGCCGCGATTCCGGACTTTGATCCTGTCAATACGTTGGTCGTCGGCGACTCGCTGTCCTCGGATATCCGGGGCGGTATCGGTGCCGGGTTGGACACCTGTTGGTTCAATCCGCACGGCAAGGTCGCCCCGCCCGATATTGCGCCCCGCTTTGAATGCCGGACACTGGAAGAGGTCGGGCAGGTCATCCGGGGAGCATGACAGCCCGGCAAACGCCATGCAGTTTGCCAAACCGCCCCTGATCCGTCAGAGAAAGGAGCCCCGCCATGATGCCTTCCTCCCGCCTCGCGCGTGCGCTGACCGCCGCAGGCATCCCATTTGAAACGTCGGCATTGCTGCGCGACTGCACGACTTTCCGTATCGGCGGTCCGGCGGCTCTGCTGTGCCGTCCGCATACGCAGGAGCAGTTGGTGCGCACGCTGGACATATGGAGAACCAATGATGGCAACTGCCCGCTGTTCATTTTGGGCAGAGGCAGTAATGTTCTGTTCCCCGACAATGGTTTCCCGGGACTGGTCATCTGCACGCGTGACCTGCAGGAAGTGTCCCTGTTCCGCGCTCGGGAGGGGAAGCCCTGCTTGCGCGCCGGATGCGGCGCGGCGCTGGCGGCACTGTCCCGGCGTTGCGTTGCGGAAGCACCTGCCCTGTCCGGGCTGGAATTTGCCTGCGGCATTCCCGGCACACTGGGCGGTGCGGTGGTCATGAACGCGGGCGCGCACCAAAGCGAGATGGCGAACGTGGTGCGGGAATCCGTATGCATCGGGCGAACGGACGGGCGCATCCTCACGTTGACCAATGCGCAGCATGGTTTTTCCTATCGCTGGAGCGTGTATCAGCTGCACCCGGAATGGGTGCTTCTGAACGCCACGCTGGAGTTGTCCCCGTCGGATACTGTCACCGTACGCACCGCCATGGAGCGCAATTTGGCTTCCAGACGGAAAAATCAGCCGCTGGAATACCCAAGCGCGGGCAGTGTATTTCGTCGTCCTGCCCAACCGGACGTGTACGTCGGCAGGCTGGTGGAGGACTGCGGACTGAAGGGCTTCCGCATCGGTGGCGCAGAGGTGTCGGAGAAGCATGCCGGGTTTATTGTCAACCGGGGGGATGCGACAGCCGATGACGTGCGGCGATTGATTGCGCACGTGCAGGAAGCAGTGCTCCGTGCCTACGGGATTGAATTGAAGTGTGAGGTGTGCATTGTCCGGGAGGACGGACGCACGGAACGGGAGGAGTAGCACATGGATGCCTGTTTGCCCTTTGCCGGGAATGTGCGGCGGGAATTATGGGATATCCCGATAAAAACCGCCTGCTGTCGCCGTGCATTCCTGTATGGATTATTGCTCCGGGCGGAACCGGGGCAGGCGGACGGTTCGCTGACGCTGACTCTGCCGGTCAGCCGGGATGAAGCGCCTGCCGTGCGCGAGCGCGTAACAGCCCTGCTTCGCCGACAGCTGGGATGTGCAACGTCTGCGATTGACGAAACGCACGGAGCTCACCGTTACGTCCGGTTTGAATTTGCATCCGGGCAGGCGGCTGCTGTTTTGGAGGCACTGCGGGCGACTGACAGGGAAAGCGCTACAGGGGGAGACATGGCTGTCGAGGAGGCGGTCGCCTTCGGCTGTTCTTCCTGCGCGGCACATTTTCTGCGCGGTGCTTTTCTTTGCGCAGGATCCGTGAGTGACCCGAGGCGCACGCACCATCTGGAATTCCGCCTGCCGGACGATGGACGGGCGGTTTGTCTGGCGGATCTTTGCGCCGCCTGCGGAATGGAACCGGGCATCACGCACCGGGACGGACAGTGCGGAATCTTCTTCAAGCGGGTGGAAAGTATCTGCGATATGCTGACACAGCTTGGCTGTGTCCAGCAGGTGTTTGACATTCTGAATCAGCAGATGTACAATGAAAAACGCGCCGAGGAGGCGCGCGCGACCAACTGGGAGGCGGCAAACATCGGGCGTACTGTCCGGGCAGGGCAGCGCCAGCTGAACGCTATCCGGCGTCTGGCGGAGAGCCACAAGCTGGAGTCACTGCCGCCGGAATTGCAGGAAACCGCCCGTCTGCGGCTGGAACACGCGGAGGTTTCGTTGACCGAGCTTGCGGCACTCCACACCCCGCCCATCACAAAATCCGGATTGAATCACAGGCTCCGGAAAATCACACAGGCGGGGGAGGAGCTGTAAACGCCTCAATTTCACAGCAGAGGAGCGGCACAGGCAAAGCCTGTGCCGCTACCGTGTTTTTCTGCTTTGTCGGTCTGATACGGCGGAAGTTGTTGCGCGTACCACAAATACGTATGCCGTTGCCTTCAACATGCCGTGTAAGGGAGGGGTATTCATCTGCACACGAAACGACAGATTTCGTCATATACTGCCACTGAACCGCTCGGGCAATATGCCCCGGCGGTGCCGGCGGACAGAAGCTGTCTGCCGGAGTGTATCGTTGTACAAGGAGGATCCCTGTATGGATAATAAGTCCTGTGCCCCTGCCTGTCGGATCCGTCCGGCGCCCGATCCGGACTGTGGATGTGAGCGCGACAGATGGGGACTGTATGAATACCCACTCGCAATGGTATATGCTCCCTTGCAGGCTTTCCGAAATCTGTATGATCCGGAGACCGCGCTGCGCAAGGGAACGCTGTTCAGCGAGTTGGATAAGCCGTTGGAAAGTGTGACCCGGCGCGGCGGTGCCTGTCGGGGCGGCTTTACCGGAAGGGAGGGACGCACATGAGCGGAATCAACCGTAACGGTGGGCGTTCTGCGTCCGGCTGCCGCTTTGCCGGGGAGGATGTCCTGACCCGTGATGCGCGCTTCTCCCGCGACCCGTATGAGCGCGGCGCCTGCCTGTCCCCACGCACGGAAATGCAGGATGCCCCGGATAATTCCGGGCGCCCGCCCCTGCGCCCCTGTCCGCAGCATAACGGATGCGGCAGGAATCCCCGCCCGGAGTTCGGAAACCCCGACTGCAACAGCAGCTGCGCCCGTGTCGGAGAGCAGTCCCGCTCCGGAAACAGGCGTGCCGGATGCGGCTGCGGCGGAGATCACGAAGCCTTGATCGAGGAGCTGCGTGCCGTTGAATTTGCGCTGGATGAAGTCATTCTCTACCTGGATGCATACCCTTGCGATCAGGCTGCGTTGGATCTGTATCGGCACCTGCTGGAGCGCCGTTGTCCGCTGGTGGAACGCTATCAGGCGGAGATCGGCCCGTTGACGCCGCTCGGCAATATGAGTCACACCAAGTGGGAGTGGGTCAGCCGTCCGTTCCCGTGGGACTATGACGCCAACGTCTGAATCCGAGGAGGTAACATCATGTGGATTTATGAGAAGAAGCTCCAGTATCCCGTCAAGATCAAGACACCAAACCCCCGCCTGGCACAGATCATCATCTCCCAGCTCGGCGGACCGGACGGCGAGATCGGCGCCTCCATGCGCTACCTCAATCAGCGCTACTCCATGCCGGAAAAGCAGGTCGCGGGTTTGCTGACCGACATTGGCACGGAGGAGCTCGCCCATGTCGAAATGGTATCCGCCATCCTGTATCAGCTGACGCGGAATCTGCCGGCAGACGAGATCGCCGCAAGCCCCTTTGCCACGTACTTTGTGGATCACACGACCGGTGTCTATCCGATCGCGGCATCCGGCGTTCCCTTTGACGCGAAATATATCGGCGTCAAGGGTGATCCGATTGCCGACCTCAATGAGGATCTCGCCGCCGAACAGAAGGCGCGTGTAACCTATGATAATATTCTGCGCCTGTGCGATGATCCGGATGTGCGCGACCCCATCAAGTTCCTGCGTGAACGGGAGATTGTCCATTATCAGCGCTTTGCCGATGCTCTGCGCATCACGCAGGAGGGGCTTGACGGGCGTAATTTCTACGCCTGCAACCCTGCCTACGATACGGGCTGTGCCGTGCAGTCACCCGGCGGGCAGAGTGGCTGTCGCGGCGGATGTTCCGGCAGATAAACCGCGACCGGAACGATACCGACGGGTCCGTGCCATATTTACACCGCTTTTCGTCCCCCTTTCCGGCAGGAAAGGGGGCTTTCGGCGTGCGGGAGAAGGGAAGGGAACTTCTGCCGGGAAGCCCTTGTAAACCGCATAAGAGTAAAAAGTTCCCTTGACAGCGTGAAATATCCGTGGTACAATGTATGGGCAGGGGAACCTCGGAATAGTATTTCGCGCAGTGCGCGGCGGAATACTCCGAGGCTGCCCAAAATGAATCGGGAGGTATTCTTCATGAAAAAAGCTGTCCTGCTTGGTGACTCCATACGCCTGCTGGGGTACGGTACGCGCGTGCCTGCTCTGCTTGCTCCGGATATTGCCGTTTGGCAGTCCGAGGATAACGGGCGTTTCACATCCTATACACTGCGTACCTGCTTTGATTATAAGGCGGAGCTTGAAACGGCAGATGTTATCCATTGGAACAATGGACTGTGGGATATGTGTGACCTGTTCGGAGACGGACCGTTTACGCCGCTCCCCCTTTATACCGATGCATTGGTGCGCATTGCCCGCATCCTGCAAGGCTACTGCCCGCGCGTCATTTTTGCCACCACCACGCCCCCACGACCTGAAATGTGGGGGCATGATATAGAACGTGTCCGGGCGTACAACGCCGCCGCCGTCGCAGTCCTGCACCCGCTGGGGGTACAGATCAATGACCTGTACAGTCTCATTGCACCTGATATGCAGCACCTGATCCGCGACGATGATCTCATCCATCTGACGGATGCGGGCATTGAACTGACCGCCGCACAGGTTGCCCGTTCCGTGCGGGACGCCTTGTCGAAGTAGTCCCGTTTTGCAATTTTTGTGATTTGCTCGGTTAAAGTTTGGGCTGAATCTGACGAAAAACGGATAAATTATCACTTTTTATGCAAACTCTATTGACATTCACTTGCAAATGCGATATAATAAACGTCATACGGCACTCCGCATAGTGCGTGCGGCGCGGGCATTGCCCACGAATTGCTGTCAACATCTGTCAATGGAGGTAACGATATGAACAGAGTATTCAATTTTTCGGCAGGTCCTTCCATGCTCCCCCTTCCCGTGTTGGAGCGCGCGGCGTCCGAATTGGTTTGCTATGGCACGTCCGGAATGTCTGTCATGGAGATGAGCCACCGCTCTTCGGACTATGAAGCCATTATAGAGAAGGCGCAGTCCGATCTGCGCCGGCTGATGAACATTCCTGACAACTATAAGGTGCTGTTCCTGCAGGGCGGGGCGTCTACGCAGTTTGCTGCCGTGCCCCTCAATCTGATCCGCCGTACCGGAAAAGCGGATTACCTTGTGTCGGGGCAGTTCTCCGGTAAGGCATTCAAGGAAGCGCAGAAGCTGGGGTATGACGTCGTGTGCGCCGCCACCACCAAGGATGCCAATTTCAGCTATGTCCCAACCGTCACGCGGGATATGATCCGTCCCGATGCCGCATACGTACACATGTGCTTCAATAATACCATCTACGGCACCAAATACGGTTACATTCCCGATACGGGAAGCATTCCGTTGGTTGCGGATATGTCTTCCTGCATTCTGTCCGAGCCGGTGGACGTGTCCCGCTTCGGCGTCATTTACGCCGGTGCGCAGAAGAACATGGCGCCCGCCGGCGTAACGGTCGTCATTGTCCGGGAGGATCTGCTGGACTTTGCCGAGCCGGCTATGCCCACTATGCTGGAATGGAAAACCATGGCGGATAACGATTCCATGTACAACACACCGCCCTGCTATACCATCTATATGCTGGGGCTTGTTGCGGACTGGCTGCTGTCCATCGGCGGGCTGGATGAAATGAAAGCACGCAATGAAAAAAAGGCGGCATTGCTCTACGGCTACCTGGACGGTCAGGACTACTACATTGCCCCGGTGCGGAAGGATTCCCGCTCCATGATGAACGTGACATTTGTCACGGGCAACGTGGATCTGGACAAGAAATTCGCCGCTGAGGCTTCCGTCGCCGGGCTGAAAAACCTCAAGGGGCATCGCTCGGTCGGCGGGATGCGTGCCTCCATTTACAATGCTATGCCCTACGAGGGCGTGGAGGCGCTGGTCGCATTCATGAAGAAATTCGCTGCCGATAATCCCAAGGCGTGAGCGCACGAAGAAAGGGAACTGTCATGAAAAACATACTGCTTCTGAATAAGATTGCCAAGGTCGGAACCGACCGGCTCGACCCGGCGCTGTACGCAATCGGGACGGATTTTGATGCGCCGCACGGCATTATGGTGCGTTCGGCAAACATGCTGGAGATGGACTTCAACCCGGAGCTGCTTGCCATCGCGCGGGCGGGCGCCGGCGTCAACAACATTCCGCTGGACGCCTGCACAAAGGCAGGCGTTGTGGTGTTCAATACGCCCGGTGCCAATGCCAACGGCGTCAAGGAACTGGCGCTGTGTGCCCTGTTGCTTGCCTCCCGTGATATTGTGGACGGCATCGAGTGGGTCCGAACGCTGGCAGGCGACGAAAACGCCGCAAAAACGGTGGAGAAAGGCAAGTCCCGCTTTGCCGGAAACGAAATTAAGGGCAAGGTGCTGGGCGTTATCGGACTGGGTGCCATCGGCGGTATGGTTGCCAATGCAGCCGTGCGGCTGGGTATGGAGGTTATCGGCTGTGACCCGTACCTGAGTGTAGAGGGCGCATGGAATCTTGACCATCACATCTGCCGCGCCGCATCCTACGATGAAATCTACGCCTCTGCGGACTATATCACGCTCCACGTTCCCGCGACCGCCGATACCAAGGGCATGATCAATGCCGATGCCATTGCCGGGATGCGGGACGGCGTGAAGATTATCAATCTGTCCCGTGACTCACTGGTGGATTCTGACGCCATGAAGGAAGCGCTTGCGTCCGGCAAGGTGCATCGGTACGTGACCGATTTCGCTACACCGGACATGATAGGCGTCCCCGGCGCCATCCTGATTCCGCACCTGGGTGCCTCGACCGAAGAGTCGGAGGACAACTGTGCAGTCATGGCGGCAATGGAACTGGATGACTACCTGACCGACGGAAACATCAAGAACAGTGTCAACTTTCCTGCCGTATCCATGCCCCGTTCCGGCAGTGCCCGCATATGCGTCCTGCACGAGAATGTACCGGGCATGCTGAATCTGCTGACCGGCGTGCTCTCCGCCGCCGGGCTGAACATTGAGAATATGACCAACAAGTCGCGCGGGAACGCCGCCTACACCATGTTTGATATCACCGGCGCGGTTCCCGCAAATGTTGCGAACGACCTTGCCGCCCTGTCCGGTGTTGTGCGGGTGCGGGTGATCTGATCGTAACCGTCCATACCTTTTAGAGGTATTGCAGTAAAGATCCCCCATACCATCCGGTCAAGGACGGTATGGGGGATGTTTTATCGGCTGCGCACAACCGATACACGCCGGATGCCGTAATGCGCAAACAGGCGGACATGGGCGCTGGTGATTATTTCTCCGGAAACGGCGATGGGGATAGCAGGTGGACAGCTGACGGTCGGAGCCGCACAGATGCGCCCCTCGGCATCCTCAACGGATACCGTTTCGGCGGGCGCGAAAATCGCTTCACGCACCCGCATGGCTGTCTGTGCGGCAGGCAGGCGGCAGGAAAACGCGCCGTCAGCCGTCTGTGCGCCGGAACGCGGCAAGGGGCAGTCTCCAAGCGCGCAGATCAGTCTGTCAAGCTCCTGCCCGGTGGTATCGACAGACGGCATCATGACAAGGTATTCCCGGTCCGCATATTCGCAGACAATGCCCTCGCGCCGCAGATTCTCGTTCAGCCTGGTGCCCGGCAGTCCGGACGGAGCACGCAGGGTCAGTTTCATGGGTTCCGTATCCTCCACATCCCAGCCGTTGGTGCGCAATGCTGCCCGTACCGCGGCAACCTGTCCTGCCCGTTCCGCAAGCGCATTGCGGAACCCGTCCGCCAGGTATCGGTTGCACAGATCCAGCGATGCCAGCAACAGGTAGGAGGGGCTGGTCGAACCGAACAAAGCCAGAGCATCCCGCGCACCGGCGGCGAACAGTGGCAGTGCCGTGCGGGAGACGTGCAGGTAAGCGGTTCCGGTCAGTGCAGGGAGCGTTTTATGCGCGGAATCACAGCATAAATCCGCCCCCAACGAGATGGGGTGCCTGTCCTCCGGGAGGAATCGCAGGTAGGCGCCGTGGGCGTTGTCCACAAGGAGAGGGACGCCCGCGGCATGGCAGACCTCGGCGATCTCGCGGACGGGGAGGAGATTGCCCAGATAGTCCGGCGATGTGACGTACACGGCAGCCGGCGGCTCCGGCGCTTCACGTAAAGCGTGCGCTACATCTGTTGCCGTGATGCGGCAGGCGCACAACGAATCCGTTTCCGCCGATACCAGCCAGCGAACATCCAGGTCGGTCAGAGCCAGCGCATAGAGAAAAGTCTTGTGCGCGTTGCGGGTGGCAAGGATATACGGATTCCGCGCGTGTGTGTCGCGGGCGTTCAGCGCCGCCAGGTACACCATAGCCCGGATGCACTGACTGGAGCCCTCCGTGGAGTACAGCGTAGCGCCGGTGCCGAACAGCCCTGCGGCATTCCGCTCGCTTTCCCCGATGATGCCGTCCGCCACATACAGCTCGTCCGCGCCGGGGATCTCGGTGATGTCCAGAGCCTCACAGCCAAGCAGTTCGCGCCCCTTGTGCCCCGGCATATGCAGACGGACGGGATTGCGCGCGGCGTAGTTCCGGATAAAATTAGCGATCGGCGTGTTCATAGTTCAGGCGTTATCCGGTGTCTCGGATGCAGTGTTTTCCCGATCCTGCTCCTCGGCAACCTTCATCATGATGGCGCACTCAATACGTTTGCGGAACAGTTCGCATCCCGGCTTATATACGCCGCGGATGGAGCCGGATGCATGGTAGGCATTGGCGGCGCAGCCACCGGAGCAGTATAGTTTTGCCCAACAGTCGGCGCACTCAGGGCGCGCGTAGGCGTTGCAGGCGCGGAATTCCTCGCGCAGTTCCCGGTTTGTCACGCCGTCCCATATATTCCCGAGCCTGTATGCCTCCTCGCCGACAAACTGGTGGCAGGGATACAGATCTCCCCACGGCGTGACCGCCATGTATTCGGTTCCGGAACCGCATCCGGAAATGCGCTTGTAAATGCAGGGACCGGCGGTCAGGTCGATCATGTAGTGGTAGAAGGTGATCGGCTTGCCTGCGCGTTCGCGGCGAAGCATCTCCGTCGCAAGAAGCTCGTACTGCTGCTTGACTATCTCGATATCTGCCGGCGTCAGTGCCATGGGATCGTCCGGTGCAGCCACGACCGGCTCCATGCTCAGTTCCGTGAAACCGAGGTCAGCCATGTGCAGAACATCCTTTGTGAAATCGGGGTTGCGGTGCGTGAAGGTGCCGCGCATATAGTAGCCCTTGCCGCCCCGCGCGGCGACCAGCTTCTGAAATTTCGGCACAATGCGGTCATAGCTGCCGTGCCCGGCATAGTCCACGCGGGTTGCATCGTGAACCTCGCGACGCCCGTCCAGACTCAGCACCACGTTGCTCATTTCGCGGTTGGCGAACTCGATTACTTCGTCATTGATAAGCATCCCGTTGGTTGTCAGCGTGAAACGGAAGTTTTTGTTGTGCTGTTTCTCGACCGAACGGGCGTAGGCAACGATCTGTTTGACGACCTCCCAGTTCATCAGCGGTTCGCCGCCGAAAAAATCGACCTCCAGGTTGTGCCGTGTCCCTGAGTTTTCAATCAGGAAGTCGATTGCCCGCTTGCCGACTTCCAGACTCATCAGCGCCCGCTCTCCGTGATATTTTCCCTGACTGGCAAAGCAATAGGAGCAGTTCAGATTGCACGTGTGCGCGACGTGCAGGCACAGCGCCTTGACAACATCGCCGGAACGTTCCTTGAAAGTTCCTGCCATGGGCGCGAAGGTATCCGGCGTAAACAGCTGACCGTCAGCCTCCAGCGCGGCGATGTCATCGGCGCAGTCGCGCAAATCCGCCTCGGTCACATCCGGGCGGTCGGCGTACCGGCTCAGCATCTGCCGGATGAGTGTTTCACGGTCGGTGCTCTGCCATGCGGCAATCATATCATAGGCGACATCGTCCACTGCATGGACAGCACCGGAGCAGGTGTCCAGCACGATGTTGTAGCCGTTCAGTTTATACTGGTGTAGCATTTGAGCGTTCTCCTTACATTTTCCTTGCCTGTACAAACAGCCAAAAAAATGCCGCCCGTCCGGACGGCATTTTCTGGCACCTGTCAGTTCTTCTTCGCCTTGGAAGCCTGATTTTCGCAGGACTGATTGGCAACGCCGCAGCTGGTCTTGCAGGCGGACTGGCAGGAGGTCTGGCACTCGCCGCAACCGCCGTTCTTGGCGCTCTGGCAGAGATTCCGCGTGTTCAGTGTCTTGATTCTCTTCATAACTTTGTGTCTCCGTTTCTTTGGGTATTCTTCAGATAATATGGGTTATCACAATCCGCGGTCATTATACCACAGCGGGCGTACCTTGTCAAGGGGGGAACAGAAAAATAAAGCAGAGTGCGCGCAGGCGTCTTCCCGGGCGGCGGCACTTCCGGCAAAGCGAAAAGCTGCCGGATAGTGTCAACTGTTCTTTCCGCAGAGTTTGTTATACAGCTTGCGGATGCCGCATTTCCAGCAAAGCAGCATTCCGGCAATCGCGCCGACCACTGCCTGCAGAATCTCAAACGGCAGTTTGTCGATGGCAGCGGCAGGTGTGCCGTAAATGAACGCTTTTCCAAAGGTGTAGCCGGCTACCATAATGACAGCACCGAGACTGACGCCAATGCCGGACGCAAGTACCGGCTTTTTTTTCAGAACATAATGTGCGAACACCGATATTACGACCGCCTGCAGACCGTGCGTGACCAAAGACACGAACATGGGCAGGGGGTAGAAGATCATATCTCCCAGAAAGGCGCCGACGCCGCCGACCATGAACGCCGCCAGCGGATCCATGAGGATGGCAGCCGTGCAGATGATGATATCGTTCAGATAAAAATGCCCGCCCGGAACCGGCACGCTTGCCGGACACACGGCGATGTTCATTGCCATCAGAATGGCGGTGGTACACAGCCAGACGGTAGCCTGCCGCCCGGTTCTTCTCTCTCTCATTTCTTTCATGTTGTTGATTCCTCCGTTCCGGAAAATTCACAAAATCGTACTTGCATTCCGTGATTGGATCTATTATAATCCGAAATGGTATTCTGTAAAGCACCAAAAATCTTTATTTTCTTAATACCAGATACGTAAGAATCAAAAGGCACCTCTGAATATTCGGAAGTGCCGTCCGTGAGGTGTGTGCCATGTTTTTATACGACCTTGCCGGTGCGCCGGGACGCTCGCTGTACGACCGGCTGACCGGCTGTATACGCCGGGATATTCTGGAGGGACGGTTGCCCGCCGGGAGCCGCTTGCCCTCAAAGCGTTGCGCCGCCGCCGCATGGGGGATCAGCGTGGTGACGGTCATGGCGGCGTATGACCAGTTGCTCGCGGAGGGGTATCTGGTATCCGAACAGCGCCGCGGCTACTATGTCGCCCAAGTGGAGCAGTGGGAGATGCATCCGGCGTCGGCTGTCCCGCCCCCTTTGGGTATAGCAGACTGCCCGGTGCCCGAACAAACCGAACAGCCGGACGATGTGATTGACCTGATCCAGAACCGCGTGCCGCCCGACCTGTTTCCCCTGTCGGTATGGAATCGCCTGTCCCGCCGGGTCTGGCGCGAGGAGGGGCAGGCACTGCTCCGCCGAACGGACTATAACGGGCTGCCCGCCCTGCGCGGTGCCATCCGGGACAGCCTGTACGAAAGTCGGGGCATCCGCGCCGAGGCGGAGGATATTTTGGTCAGTGCCGGAAACGAGCAGCTCTACGCGACGCTGCTGACCTTTTTGGGACGGAAAAATGTGTTTGGCGTGGAGGATCCCGGCTATCCGCTGATCGCCCGTCTGTACGGGCAAAACGGTGCGCGTGTAGTGCCTTTGCCGCTTGATGCGGCAGGCGTTACGCCGGACGCACTGGAGACGGCAGGCGTGAATATCCTGCATATCTCGCCCAATCACCACTTCCCGACCGGTATCGTGATGCCGGTCGGGCGGCGGCAGGAACTGCTGGCGTGGCTGGCAGGTGCTTCCGATCGATACATTATCGAGGACGATTATGACAGCGAATTCCGCATGGAGGGACGCCCCATTCCGTCCCTGCAAAGCATGGACGGCACGGGGCGGGTGATCTATGTCAACACTTTTTCCAAGACGGTTGCGCCGTCGTTGCGGATCGGGTATGCAGTCCTGCCGCCGGACGTCAGCCGGGCGTACCGGGAACGGCTGGGTTTTCTGTCCTGTCCCGTATCGGTGCCGGAGCAGTATATTTTAGCGGAATTCATGACGGATGGCTCGCTGGCGCGGCACATCAGCAGGATGCGCACCCGGTGCCGTGGGGTACGGGATGCGTTGCTTGCCGCGCTTGCCGCCTCTCCGCTGGCAGAACGCTATACCGTGTCTGCAGCAGACGGCGGATTGCACTTCCTTCTGCATCTGCGCACGACGCTGTCGGATATTGCACTGTGTGCGGCATTGGCGGAGCGGGGGGTTCGGGTGCGCTCTCTGCGCGACTACTATGCCGTTCCTCCTGCGGCGGATACGCATACGCTGGTCATCAGCTACGCCGGATTGTCCGCAGACTGCGTGCAGGAATTGGTGCGCCGGCTGGATGCTGTATAAGCTGCGTCGTGCCGGCTTCGTACACATTGCGCCCGTCTCGGTGCACGGGCTTGTGTGCTGCCGGAGACGCGATTAACGGTTCATTTACTTTGAGAATTTACTTTTGAGAATTTACTCCCCGAAAAAGTTTCACACCCGTTGACAAAACGTGCTGTGTATGGTAGAATAATACGATGGATAATCGGCAGGAAGGGGGGAGCCGTATGGCGGACAGGGACAAGCGTTCGGACGCACAGCGTGAGCGTGACCGGGAACTGGATGACTTTTGGGATATTTCGCGGCTTCTGCCGGACAAGCCTCGGAGGCAGGCACCTTTGCCGCGCCGCAGTACCCCGCCGGGCGGCGTGGAAATCGAACTGCCTGTGCCGGAAAACGGCGCCAAACCGTTGCCTGCTGCGGATCCGGGAACGGCGGACATCTCCGCTCCGGTTCGGGACGTGCCGCTTCCGCCACACCCCGCAGATGGGGCAGACGCGGGCGGCAGCCTGCTTGGCAGGACGCACTATGTCCCGCCGCACACTGCAGGTGAAGAAAAAAACGGCACTCCGGAGCTTTCCTACGATGCCGATGGCGTGTTGCTCCACCGGGTAGAAGTGTATGTCTGGAGATCCGATTACCGCTATTTTGACCAGTTCGTGCAGGACGCCGCTGCTTATGCAGCCCGTCCCGCGCCGGCGGAGCAGCCAGCCCGTGAGCCGTTTTTCTCCTTTTTCCCGCAGTATGTACAGATGGGACGCCGCCAGGAGACGTGGTACCTTTGGTGGCGGGAGCAGGTGCGGCACGGCGTATTTCCGGACACGGACTATGCCTATATCCTGCTGTATGTCTTTGAACTTATCAACCAGCCCCTGCCTCCCGTTGCGGAAGACAGAGGCGAAGCGGGGACGGTCTGCCGTACCCTGGCTAGCGTCTGGATAGCGTACCGTCACCGCTACCCCCAGTTGGATCACTATATGTGCGAGTGGCTGTGCGATTTCTGCCTGATTCACAGGCTGGGCGTCCCGGCTGATATCCTGTCTCCCGCGCTGGACGATATTGTCCAGATCAGCCGCATGAAGGAATTCTATCTTTCCGCCGCCGTCGGAGGGAAGGGAACCGATGCGCCGGATCTTGCGGGGGCGCGCATCCTGCTCCGGCACTGTTGCCAGTACGATTACCGTAAGAGCAAGTTTGCGGGCGGGGAGAACGCCGCGCTGTTTGACCGGATTATCCCCGGCGCGGTTGCCGCGGTACTGCCGCTCCTGCTCAGGCAGGACGGAAAGCCGCCGCTGATAACCATGCAGGACTCTACGGTCACCCGCGATGCCTATACCGGTGCGCTGTGCGCCTACCGGAACAAGCGGCGACTGGTCGTATCCTATACCTCCTTTTCGCGCTCGCATGAGCTGCGGTTCCTGATCGGGGATATGGTCAAGCATACCGAGAACCGCCTGCGCCGGTATATCGGCGTGCGTTCCCGGCTCTCGGTCATGACTCTGCCGGTGTGTGTCCGGGAAGCGCTGGATGCATACCTGGATCCGTTGCTTCCCGCGCCGGTGACTGCACCAAAGCCCAAGGCGGAACCGCCGCGTCCGGCGTATGAGGCGCTGTATGACCTGCCTGTCAAGCCGGTCTCGCAGGAGGATGCTGCGCGCATCGAGCAGGCATCATGGGAGACCACCCGCATTCTGACCGAGGCGTTCGGGACAGCGGGAGAGACGGCAGAGGACGCACCTGACGTGCGGGAATCGGATGCCGCACCGCCGGCGGTAGACGAGTGTGCCACCGAAGCTACGGCAGCAGCCACGGCAGTAGCCACGGCATCAGCCGCGGCGAAAGCCGAGCCGGACGCTTTGCCGGCTGCCGGCACCCCGCTGTTCCCGGGTGAACCGGAGCTTGCCGATTTTTTGCGCCTTGCCCTTGCCGGGGACGGTGCCGGACAGCGTGCGCTGGCGGCGCGGTTGCGCGTCCTGCCCGATGCGCTGGCGGACCGCATCAACGAATGGGCGGTCGGTAGTGATATAGGGGATATCATTCTGGAAGAGACGGACGGCGGGTATGCCGTTATGGAGGACTACCGCACGGCGGTTACCGCGCTTCTGCAACCAGCATGAGTGAAAGGACTTGCCTATGAGTAATATGAATTCTGCCAATCAGATCAAGGTTCCCCGGCGCATTTTGGGGTCGCTTCTGTCCTCGGTGTCTGCCGGTGTGGTTCCCCGTGCGGGAGCGCCGTACATTGCCATCGGGCGTGCGGACGAAATAGCCGCGCTGCTGTCCGATCTCGAACAGATCGGCGAGGGCGGCGGCTCCATGCGCTTTCTTATCGGGCGGTACGGGAGCGGAAAGAGTTTCCTGATTCAACTCATCCGGGGCTATGCACTGGAGCGCGATTTCCTGACCGCCGATGCCGATCTTTCCCCCGAGCGGCGGCTGTACGGCTCCGGCGGTTCCGGCGTGGCGACCTACCGCGAATTGATGAAAAACCTTGCCTCCAAGGCATCGCCGGACGGCGGCGCACTGCCCCGTATCATTGCCCGCTGGATCGGGCAGCTGCAGGACGACCTGACGCATGAGGGCGTCTCACCGGACAACCCTGCCTTTGCTGAACAGCTGAACCGGAAGGTCGCGGATGTCATGCGGGAGTTGGAGTTTCTTGTCGGCGGATTTGATTTTTCCCGCGTTGTGACTGCCTACTACCGCGCCTATCTCTCTGACGGAGCCGATACGCAGAGCCGTATGAGCGCCTGCCTCCGGTGGTTACGGGGCGAGTATACAACCAAGACTGAGGCGAGAGCGGAGCTGGGCTTCCCGGTGTCGGTCATCATTGATGACGACAACTGGTACGACTTTCTGAAGCTGTGGGCGGCGCTGTCGCGGCGCATCGGTTATCGGGGTCTTATGGTGTTTATTGACGAATGCGTCAATCTGTATAAGATTACCCACCGTGTCAGCCGCGAGAACAACTATGAGAAGATACTCTCCATGTTCAACGATACCCTGCAGGGACGTGCGCCGGGATTGGGTATCGTGTTCGGCGGAACCCCGCAGTTCCTGGAGGATACCCGCCGCGGTCTGTTCAGCTACGAGGCACTGCGATCGCGGCTGTGTGACAGCCGGTTTGCGCTGGACGGCTTCCGGAATCTTATCGGTCCTGTCATCCGGTTGCGGCGGCTGGCAGACGATGAACTGCTGGCACTTATCCGCCGCGTGACTCAGTTGTATGCGCAGTATTACAATTGGGAGCCCCGCATCACGGACGAGGAACAGGTCGCGTTCCTGAATCTCTGCCTCTCACGGGCAGGGGCGGACAGCATGATCACCCCGCGCGAAATGCTCCGGGACTATATGACCGTGCTGAATATCCTCATGCAGAATCCGCAGGCGGCGTTTTCCGACGTGGTCGGCTCTGCCGTAACACTGAAACCGGCATCCGCTGACCCGGAGGACGCATGGGAGCCTACAACTGCCGAGACGGCACCCGGTGGGCAGAAGCCGTCTGGGCACAGCTTTGATCCAAACGATCTCAGCTTCTGAAAAACACATGGGAATCTCTGAATAATTCGCAGCCTCCATAAAGCAAAGAGAGGAGAACTACTATGATACGCATTGATTTTACGGATACCGGCGCACGCATCAAGCCCCTGCACGGCATCGGACAGCCCCCCACACGCGGCAATGACTGCGGTATGTTCCACTACCTGACTGAGGCGGGGATCCCCTTCTCCCGCCTGCACGACGTCGGCGGCTACTTTGGCGGCGGCAGGTTTGTGGATATCCCCAATCTGTTCCCCGATCCGGACGCTGATCCCGCTGATCCCGCCTCGTACCGCTTTGGCTTTACCGACCTGTTGGTCACGGAGCTTATGAAGAGCGGAACCGAGCCGTTCTTCCGACTGGGCGTGACCATTGAGAATGAGTGGGCAGTGTACGCGGCACGTATCTGGCCGCCGCGTGATTCGCTCGCGTGGGCAAAGATATGCGAGGGCGTCATCCGGCACTATACCGAGGGCTGGGCGGACGGCTTCCACTATCCCATCCGCTACTGGGAGATCTGGAACGAGCCGGACAATGTCCCCGATCCGATGGAGAACCCCATGTGGCGCGGGAGCGCGGAGCAGTTCTTTGAGCTGTACGCCACCGCATCCACTTATCTGAAGGAGAAGTTCCCGCATCTGAAGATCGGTGGGTACGGTTCCTGCGGCTTCTACGGCGTCACGGGCGGGAATGTCCCCACCTATGCCGCTACCAGCCCCCGCTTTGACTACTTCCGTACATTCTTTGACGATTTCCTTGCCTATGTCAAGGCGCACAACTGCCCGTTGGATTTCTTCTCGTGGCACAGCTACGATTCGGTCCCCTCGACCGGAATGTTTGCCGCCTATGCGCGGCACCGGCTGGATGCCGAGGGCTTTACCGAGACCGAGACCACCTGCGATGAGTGGAACTGCAACCCCACTCTGCGGGGTACCCGGATGCATGCGGCGCTGTGCACCGCCATGTTTGCCGAGCTGCAGCACGCACCGGTGGACAGTGCCATGTTTTATGACGGTCGGTGCGGGGTGAGTATGTTCAGCAGCCTGTTCAACCCGCTGACCGAGGCGCCGTTCCCGGCATACTACGCGTTCCTTGCATTCAATGTCCTGTATCGGCTTGGACAGGAGGTCGCAGTGTATACGGAGCAGATGGGGGAAGCCGGGCAGGCGGATGCCGCCCTGCGTGTGCTTGCCGCACGCGGAGAGAAGGACGGCGCGGCGCGTGGCGCGGTGCTGATCTGCAACCCGACGGGTACGTCCCTGCCCCTGGAGCTTAACGCAAACGGCAGGCTGACTTCCTGCTCTGTTCTGACCGAAGAGGGTCTTGCCGAGATTCCCCTGCCTGCCGAACTGGAATCCGGAGCCGTACTTCTGGCGGAGTACGCACTGTGAGCGGCGCGCCGGAGCGCCCGGATGGGGGAGCGTCTGTCGCCGACCGTATATTTGAGCGCTTTCCGGCGTTTGTCCGGGAGTATATCTACGCGCACGGGTGGGAATCGCTTCGGGCGGTGCAGGTGGCGGCGGCGCAGACACTGTTCCTGACCGACCACCACCTGTTGCTGACGTCCTCCACTGCCAGTGGAAAGACCGAGGCGGCATTCTTTCCCATCCTGTCCTCCCTGTACGAGCGACCGCCGCAGACGGTGGGGGCGTTGTATATCGCGCCGCTCAAAAGCCTGATCAACGACCAGTTTTACCGGCTGGACGAGCTGCTGGATCTGAGCGGCATCCCGGTGACGCGTTGGCATGGTGATGTTGCCATGTCGCATAAGAAGCGCCTTCTGGACAGACCTGCCGGTATCCTGCAGATTACGCCGGAGTCGCTGGAGGCGATGCTGATCAATCGCTCCAACGACATTGTACGGCTGTTCGGCGAACTGCGCTTCGTGGTCATCGACGAGATTCACACGCTGACAGGCACCGACCGGGGCAACCAGATTATCTGCCAGCTTGCTCGCATCGGACATCTGATCGGGCGTGAGCCGCGCCGCGTTGGGTTGTCCGCCACCATCGGCGATCCATCGCTGGCGGCGGCGTGGCTTGCGGGCGGCACGCAGACGCCGGTGGATATCCCGCACTTTGAGGAGGGAAAGATCCGATGGCGGTTGGGACTGGAGCATTTCTACATTCAGAACACGGGCAAGGATCAGAGCACGGACCCCGGCGCGGGGGAGAGCGCAGATCCGGAAGGGGCACCTGCCGATCCGGCTGACCGTATGGGGCAGGCGACCGCCGCGGCGATTGCCGATGCAATGGCGCAGGCGGCGGCAGAGCGCACCACCCGGGCGGGACTTGACGCGGGATACGAGTATATGTACGACTGCGTAAAGGACAGGAAATCGCTGGTGTTTGCCAATTCCCGCGAGGAGACCGAGTACCTGTGCGCTACCTTCCGGCAGATCGCGCGGGAGCGCTCCGAACCGGACGTGTTCCTGATCCACCACGGCAACCTGTCTGCCTCCATCCGTGAGGAGGCGGAAGCCAAGATGAAGGATGAGGAAATCTTCGCCGTCACTTGCGCGACCGTCACCATGGAGTTGGGCATTGACATCGGGCGGCTGGAGCGCGTCCTGCAAAGTCAGGCACCCAATTCCGTCACCAGCTTTTTGCAACGGCTGGGACGGTCCGGGCGTCGTGGGGCTCCTCCGGAGATGATGATGGTGTTCCGCGAGGAGGATCCCCTGCCCAATACGCCACTCCCACAGCTGATTCCGTGGGAGCTTTTGCGCGGCATAGCCATTATCCAGTTGTATATCGAGGAACGCTTTATCGAGCCGCCCGCGCGCCGGATTATGCCCATGAGCCTCCTGTTCCATCAGACACTGAGTATGCTTGCCGCTTCCGGTGAGCTGACGCCACGGCGTCTGGCGGAGCGCGTGCTGTCGCTCCCGCCGTTTGCCGCCGTGACAAAGGAGGACTACCGCACACTGCTCGTGTCCATGCTGGAGCATGAATACCTGCAGATGACGGAGGAGAAAGGGCTGATTGTCGGACTGGCGGGGGAGCGCCTGCTCAAGTCCTTCAAATTCTATGCCGTTTTCAAGGATTCGGAGGACTACACCGTCCGCGCCGGCTCTGACGAGATCGGAACCATCACGACGCCGCCCCCGGTCGGCGACCGGTTTGCACTTGCCGGGCGCGTCTGGGAGGTGGAGGAACTGGACGTTCAGCGTAAGCTGATATACGTCCGGCAGGTGGACGGTAAAATGGAGGTCTCGTGGCCGGGCGATTTCGGCGAGATCAACACCCGGATACTGGAGCGGATGCGCCGCGTGCTTGCCGAGGATACGGTCTATCCGTACCTCAAGCCCAATGCCCGCCACCGGCTGGAGGTAGCGCGGCACGTTGCCCGCAACACCGGCATGACAGGGGAGGGCAGTCACTGCCTTCTGCCGCTGGGCGGGTACAGCTGGTGCCTGTTCCCGTGGCTGGGGACGCGCTCCTTCCGTACCCTGCGAAAATTCCTGCAACGCTGCGGCGGGGAATTCCGCATCAGCAATCTGGAATTTGAGGGCTGTTACTATATGACCTTCCGCATGGAACGCGGGAATGACTATGAGCTTATCTCCGCGCTGGACCGTATTGCGTCTACACAAGGCATCGACTGCGAGGCACTGGTGCAGACCGGGGAGTTGCCTGTCTTTGAAAAATACGACGAGTACGTTCCCGGTGAGCTGCTGCGGCGCGCCTATGCCGCAGACCGTCTCCGTGCGGATGAGGTGATCCGCCGTCTGCATGAGATGGCGGAGGAGTATTGAGAACCCCCTGATGATCCCTTCCGAAGGAGTCTCTGCGCTTTCCGCCGGCTGACCGCGCGGGAAGTGTCCGGAGCTTTCCTACACATTCAATCACAAAGGATGAAACGCCGATATGGGTATTAACGAAGTATTCGAGCTTCTGGGCGGACTTGCCTTGTTCCTTTTCGGAATGAACGTCATGAGCCACGCGCTGGAGCGCTTCGCCGGCAACCAGATGAAGACCATTTTCAGTAAACTGACTTCCAATAAGTTCAAGGGCTTCCTGCTCGGGCTGGTCGTGACCGCCCTGATACAGTCCTCCTCCGCCACGACGGTCATGGTCGTCGGATTCGTCAACTCCGGCATCATGACGCTGTCGCAGTCGGTCGGCATCATCATGGGTGCCAACGTGGGGGCTGCCGTCACGCCGCTTTTGCTTTCCCTGTCTCTGCTGGGTGACGGGGGCGGCAGTATCAACGTTGTGACCATTCTCTCGGCGGTGCTGGGTGTTGCGGGCGTACTGCAGTACTGCTTCCTCAAGGGGAACAGCCGCCGGAAGAATCTGGGACTTATCATGATCGGGTTTGCGGTGCTGATGTACGGCATGGATATCATGGCGGGTACCGTGGACGGTCTGCGGGACAACTCGCAGTTTACCCAGATCCTGACCATGTTCCAGAATCCGTTCATGGGCGTGCTGGTCGGCACCGTCATCACAGCCGTGATCCAATCCTCCGGCGCCTCCATCGGTATCCTGCAGGCGCTGACGGTGACGGGGTCTGTCAGCTATGCGCTGGCTATCCCGATCCTGATGGGGCAGAATATCGGTACCTGTATCAGTGCAACGCTGTCCGCCATCGGCGCCTCCAAGGACGGCAAGCGTGCTTCGGTCATCCATACGGCTTTCAACGTCGTCAGTATGCTGGTGGTCGGCACGATATACTGCGTGGTGTACTATTGCTTTAACCGCGGCGCGGTGGGCGAATTCCTGTCCGTCCGCGCGTCGGCATTGGATATTGCCGTCATCAACATCATTTACAAGCTGATTTCGGTTGCCCTCCTGATGCCGGTTTCCCGTATCTTTGAAAAGATCGCCTGTCTCGTGATCCGGGACGGACGCACCTACAGCCAGACCGAAATGCTGGACGAGCGCCTCCTGTCTACTGCCGCTGTGGCGGTTCAGCGGGCGGATGATGTCATCGGCACCATGTCGGGCATCGCATTTGAATCCACCAAAATGGCATTGCGCCTGCTGGAAAAGTATGACCGGAAGCAGGTGGCGAGCATTGAACAGATGGAGGAGCAGGTTGACCAGTACGAGGATCAGCTCGGCTCCTATCTGGTCAAGCTCAGCGCGCAGGAGCTGAGCACCCAGGATGCGCAGGAGGTTACCAAACTGCTGCACGTGCTGAGTGATATTGAACGTATCTCGGATCATGCCGTCGGCATTGCCGCCTCCGCCACTGAAATGGACGAGAAGAAGCTGTGCTTCTCGGACGAGGCAAAAACCGAGCTGAAGGTCATGAGCAATGCCCTGTGCGAGATACTGGATCTGACAACCAAGGCGTTGCTGTTCGGCGATATGCGGGCGGCAACGCACGTAGAACCGCTGGAGGAGGTCATCGACCATCTGCGTGATACGATCAAGGATAATCATATCCGCCGCCTGCAGAATTCACGCTGTACCATTGAACTGGGCTTTGTGCTGTCCGACCTGCTCACCACGCTGGAGCGTATCTCGGATCATTGCTCAAACATCGCCGGGTGCGTCATCGAGGTCGCGCACAACTGTCTGGATCTGCACGACTATCTGGGACGTGTCAAGAAGAGCGGCGAGGATTTCGATGCCTATTACGCCATGTACCTCAACCGCTATCAGCTGCCCACCCCGGAGGACGACGTGCCGCCCCCGACTGAGGGTGATGCGCCTGCGACGTAAGTTTGCCTGAGAAAGGATCGGAACATAGCCATGAAAACATACCGTTGGAGAATCTCGGACGGAGATGCGGAGCATACGGTCAGCTGTGCGCTGTCCCGCCTGCGGGGCAAACTGCGGGTTGCTGTGGACGGGGATGAATTCGACCTGCCTGCAGGGCTGTTCGGGCTGTCTGTCGCCAGACGCGAAAAGCTGTTGCTGGGTGATCAGAAGGCACTGTTGGTGCTGGATCGCGCCGGGCATGCCAGCCTTGCCGTGGAGGGAGAGCAGATCCCGCCGGAGGCGTAAAGGCGGCTGTCGTCCGTCATTCCGCCTTCCGGGTACCGCAAGCGCATTATGCGAGTGAAGAAAGGAGCCGCGCATGGGAGATTTTGTCCACCTGCACCTGCACAGTGAATACAGTCTGCTGGACGGTGCCTGCCGCATCCGGGATATTCCCGCGCGGGTCAGGGCGTGCGGACACGATGCCGTTGCCCTGACCGATCACGGCGTGCTTTACGGCGCCGTTGCCTTTTACGATGCCTGCCGCAAGGCAGGTGTCAAGCCTATCCTCGGCTGTGAGGTGTACGTTGCCCCGCGTTCCCGCTTTGACAAAACCGGCGCCGGACGGGAGGAAACCTATTCGCACTTGGTTCTGCTATGCGAGAACATGACCGGCTGGCGCAACCTGATGACACTGTCCTCCCTGTCCTTTACCGAAGGCTTTTACGGCAAACCGCGCGTCGATACGGAACTGCTCCGCAAACACCACGAGGGGTTGATTGCGCTGTCTGCCTGCCTTTCCGGCGAGATACCCCGCCGCCTGTGCGCCGGGGATTATTCCGGTGCGGTCGAGGCAGCGCGGCAGATGGCGGACATATTCGGTCCCGATCACTTCTGCATCGAAATCCAGAACCACCGCCTGCCGGAGGAAAAGCAGATTCTGCCCCAGCTGGTGCGCCTGGCACGGGAGCTGGAGCTGCCGTTGGTCGCCACCAACGACTGCCATTACCTGCGCAGGGAGGATGCGGGTATGCAGGAGATCCTGACCTGCATCGCTACCAACCGCACACTGCAGGACGGCGGGCGCGTCGGTTTCGCCACGGACGAATTCTACTACAAAACCACGGCGGAGATGCAGGCTTTGTTCTCCGCTTTTCCGGAGGCACTGGAGAATACGGTGAAGATTGCCGCGCGGTGCTCGGTCGAGTTGGATTTTTCGCATACCTATCTGCCGCGCTTTCCCTGCCCGGACGGACAGAGCGCCGGGGAGTACCTGCGCAGCCTGACGTATGCGGGCTTTGCGCGGCGGGTGGCAGCCGGGGAGATCCGCTTCACCGGACGTCACCCGGAGGAGGAGTACCGCACACGGCTGGAGTATGAGCTGTCTGTCATCGGAAACATGGGGTATGATGACTATTACCTCATTGTCTGGGACTACGTGAATTTCGCCAAATCGCAGGATATTCCCGTCGGACCGGGGCGCGGCTCCGGCGCCGGCAGTCTGGTTGCGTACTGTGTCGGCATCACCGAGGTGGATTCCATCGCGTTTGAACTGCTGTTCGAGCGCTTTCTCAATCCGGAGCGTGTCAGTATGCCCGACTTTGACGTGGACTTCTGCTATAACCGCCGCGACGAGGTCATCGACTATGTCGCACGCCGTTACGGGCGGGAGCGCGTCTCGCAGATCATCACGTTCGGCACACTGGCTGCCCGCGCGGCGATCCGCGATGTCGGACGCGCCATGGGGATGGCATACCGTGACGTGGATACGGTTGCCCGCGCCGTGCCGCATGAGCTGGGCATTACGCTCCCGGAGGCGCTGCGCCTGCCTGATCTCAAGACACTGTACGACGGTTCCGAACAGGTCAGGCGGCTGGTGGATACCGCTATTGCGCTGGAAGGGATGCCGCGCAATATATCCATTCACGCGGCGGGCGTGGTCATCACGGAGCGCCCGGTGGCGGAGTATGTGCCGCTGGCAGTGTCCGGCGGAACGGTGGTCACGCAGTTTGACATGGATACCGTGGCGCGGCTGGGTGTTCTGAAATTCGACTTTCTTGCCCTGCGCTACCTGACTATCCTGCACGATGCCGAGGTACAGATCCGCGAGTCGGATCCGGACTTTTCCGTGGAACGTCTTCCGCTGGACGACTCCGCCGTTTACGACCTGCTGGGGCGCGGCGCGACCTCCGGCGTGTTCCAACTGGAGTCCGGCGGTATGAAGCAGATGCTGACCTCTCTGCGTCCCCGTAGCATCGGGGACATTGAGGCGGCGATTGCGCTGTACCGCCCCGGTCCTATGGAGTCCATTCCCACCTATATTGCAAACCGGCAGGATCCGGCGCGTATCACGTATCCTTCGCCGCTGTTGGAACCGGTACTGGCAGAGACCTTCGGCGTTACGGTCTATCAGGAGCAGGTCATGAGCATATTCCGGGTTCTGGCAGGCTATACGCTGGGGCACGCGGACATCGTGCGCCGCGCTATGGCAAAGAAAAAAGCGTCGGTGCTGGAGGCGGAACGCGGCAGCTTTATCGCGGGCGCCTCGGCGCACGGTATGACGGCGGAGGCGGCGGAGAAGCTGTTCGATGACCTCGGCAGTTTCGCGGATTACGCCTTCAACAAGTCCCATGCCGCCGCTTACTCGCTGATTTCCTACCGCACAGCCTATCTAAAGGCGCACTATCCCGGTGCCTACTTTGCGGCGCTTTTGACTTCGGTGCTGGGCAATCAGCCCAAAATGGCGGAGTATACTGCGGAAGCCGCCCGGTACGGTATCCGCGTTCTGCCGCCGGATATCAATGAAAGTGAAATGAATTTTCACGCCGTGACCGACAGGGACGGTTGCCGTATCCGCTACGGATTGCTTGCGCTCCGAAACGTCGGCGAGGGTATGCTGCGTGCCGCACTCCGCGAGCGGGACAGCGGCGGGAAATACCGTTCGTTTGACGATTTCCTGAACCGGCAGGCAGGCGGCGACCTGAACAAGCGGCAGATCGAGGCGCTTATCAAGTCCGGTGCCTTTGACTGCTTCCCGACACACCGGGCGCAGATGCTGGCAGTTTATGAGTCCATGCTTGACCGTAAGGCAGAGCGAAACCGCGCCAATCTGGAGGGACAGATGGATATGTTCTCGCTCGGTCCCGGCACTGCTCCCGCCGATATGGGAACGGTCTATCCACAGGTCAAACCATTTACCACACGGGAAAGGCTGTTGCAGGAGCGGGAAGCGTCCGGAATGTTTTTCTCCGGACAGTTGCTGGACGATTATTCCCGGTGTGTCGGATCGCTGTCTGTTATGCCTATTCTCCGGCTGGCGCCGCCTGCCGACGCAGAGGGTGCGGACGGCGAGCAGAACGAGGATATGCCGGAAGCAGCCGATGCTGCGTCCGAGTCGCCACTGACCGACCGGGCGCGCGTCCGTGCGGCAGGCATTGTCACCGCCGTAACGGTCAAAACCACGAAAAACGAGGAAAAAATGGCGTTTTTCCAGTTGGAAGATTCCACGGGGACAGTGGAATGTCTGGTATTCCCGCGCCTGTATGGGCAGGTCGCGGGACTTCTGCAAACCGACGCCGCGCTGTTTGTGGAAGGCAATCTCTCGGTGCGGGAGGATGAGCCGAACAAGATACTTGTGTCCTCGATCGCGGAGCTGGTGGAGAACAGCCGCTTTGCGCCGCCGCCCGCTGCCCGACAGGATGTCCGCCCGGTAGAGCGCTCCGCGCCAGCGGCGGAATCCGGTTCCAGCTATGGCTTCAATCCCTACCTGACGTCAGACGATATGTCCGCACCGGAGCCGGAGACGGTCGCTCCCACGCCGAATGTGCCGCACGCGGCAGATCCGGCACCGCAGGAGCGTCAGCCGACTGCGGCACCCCCGCGGAGGCTGTATCTCCGCGTCCCGGATATGAAATGTGAGGCTTTCCGGCAGGTGCAGAATCTTGCCGCCATCTTCTGCGACGGTCAGACCGCCCTGTTCTATTATGACGGAAGTACCGGCACCTACTCGCCCTGCCAGGGAACGGTCGCGGCAACGCCCTTTGTACTGTCCCGTCTGGAGCGGATACTGGGCAAGGAGAATGTGGTGGCGAAATAAGAATGCGACGGCAGTCAGATTCCCCAACGCAACCGGACTGCTGGCTGAACTGTCACAAAAAACTATTCCGGCACGCGATTTTTCGGTGGCACGACCATTGACAGCACGGGCAATTTCGGATATAATATACAGGCTTGCGCAGACCGACGCAAAGATAAAAACTGGTACCAAGAAAGGATATTCGCCCCCATGGCAGACATAAAGCAGGAGATTCAGAGACGCCGCACTTTCGCCATCATTTCCCACCCGGACGCGGGCAAGACTACATTGACCGAGAAATTCCTGCTGTACGGAGGCGCAATCCAGTCCGCCGGCGCTGTCAAGGGCAAGTCCAGCGACCGCCACGCAACCTCGGACTGGATGGAGATCGAGAAAAAAAGAGGTATCTCGGTCACATCCTCCGTATTGCAGTTTGAGTACGGCGGGTACTGCATCAACATTCTGGACACGCCCGGACACCAGGACTTTTCCGAGGACACCTACCGGACGCTGATGGCGGCAGACAGTGCGGTCATGGTCATCGACGGTGCAAAAGGCATCGAGCCCCAGACGCGCAAGCTGTTCAAGGTGTGCGCCATGCGGCATATTCCCATTTTCACGTTTATCAACAAGATGGACCGTGAGGCGCGGGATCCCTTTGACCTTGTGGACGAGCTGGAGAAGGAGTTCGGCATCGGCACCTATGCCGTCAACTGGCCCATCGGGTGCGGCGCGGGCTTCAAGGGTGTGTATGAGCGTGATCGGCGGAGCATTCTTGCTTTTGATGAATTTCACGCCGGTCGCCGCCGCATAGAGGGCGTGGAGTGTGACATTTCCGACACCGAAAGAATGGATTCCCTCATCGGTTCCTATGCCCGCGAGGAGCTGGTCAGTCAGATAGAACTGCTGGATGGTGCGTCCTTTGATTTCGACCTGCAAAAGGTACGGACGGGGCGGCTCAGCCCGGTGTTTTTCGGCTCTGCACTCAACAATTTCGGCGTGGAGGCATTCCTGCAGCGCTTTCTGGAGATGACCACGCCGCCGCTGGAGCACATCAGCGGGGATGAAATCATTTCGCCGTTTGACGAGCGGTTTTCCGCCTTCGTGTTCAAGATTCAGGCGAACATGAACAAGGCGCACCGCGACCGGATTGCCTTCCTGCGTATTTGCTCCGGGCAGTTTGAGCGCGGGCGCGAGTACTGGCACGTGCAGGCAGATCGCCCGGTCAAGCTCTCACAGCCCCAGCAGATGATGGCACAGGAGCGGGAGATCGTGGACACCGCCTACGCCGGGGATATCATCGGAGTGTTTGACCCCGGAATCTTTTCCATTGGCGATACGGTGTGCGAGAAGGGCGAAAAACTGCGCTACGCCGGCATCCCGACCTTTGCCCCGGAGCATTTCGCTGTGGTTGAGCAGATCGATTCCATGAAGCGGAAGCAGTTCGCCAAGGGCGTGACCGAGATCGCGCAGGAAGGCGCCATCCAGATATTCTTCGAGCCGGGTACCGGTATGGAGCGCGTCGTGGTCGGGGTCGTGGGTGTCCTGCAATTTGATGTGCTGCAGTTCCGCATGGAGTCCGAGTACGGAGTGCGCTACAACAAGCGCGACCTGCCGCATCAGCTCATTCGCTACATCGACAACGCCGACCTCAACCCCGCGGAGCTGAAGCTGATGCAGACCACCCGTTGGGTTCAGGATGTGCGCGGTCGCAACCTTCTGATTTTCGTTGGGCAGTACGAAATCGACTGGGCACTGGACAAGAATCCGGGGCTGATGCTTTCGGAATTCAACCAGAACACGGATGCCGTGTGATGCCGGCTGTTCTTCTGATACCGCCTCAATATACTGTTGCCCGGAACCGGCGTCCGCACCCGGCTCCGGGCTTTCTGCGTGTTGCGTATGCCGGCTGTCAGCCTGCAGTGAGAAGGCAGGACGCAAAGAAGTGACAACCGCCGTCGTGATTTTTCCGCACTTGCCCTTGACGCATGGCGAGGAATGTGGTATAATAAAACTTGGGTTGCCGTACATAACGGCACATTTTCACAGATGTAAGGAAAACGTATGACAGATAAGACGAAAAGGTCGCTGCCGCCGCACGATGATGCCGAGCGGCAGGACGCTATCCGGGCGGTGCGTGCGTGCAATGCCGCCTATACAGCCGCCGGGCGCCGCAGAGGCGTCTATGTGCTGACATTCGGTTGTCAGCAGAACGAGGCGGACAGCGAGAAGCTGTCCGGCATGGCACGGGAGATGGGTTACACGCCGGTGGATCGCCCGGAGGACGCCGATCTCATTCTGGTCAACACCTGCGCCATCCGGGAGCACGCCGAAAGCCGGGCACTGGCAACGATCGGACAATACAAAAAGTTGCGGCAGGAGAACCCGGAGCTGGTTATCGGCGTCTGCGGATGCCTGCCCTCACAGGAGCACCGCAGGGAGGAGCTGAAGCGCAGTTATCCCTACGTGACCTTCTGCTTGGATACTGCCTCCCTCTATCGCCTGCCGACAGTCCTGCGATACTGTTTGGAGTCACACCGGCGGTCACTGTTGCCGGAGGACGAGGCATCCGCGGGCATCGACGCAGGGCAGGAAATCCCCGTTCTGCGCACATCCTCCTACCGGGCATGGGTGTCCGTCATGTACGGGTGCAACAATTTCTGCTCCTACTGCATCGTTCCCCACGTTCGCGGACGCGAGCGGAGCCGCCCGCGTGAGGCAATCGTGCGCGAGGTGCGGGAGCTTGTTGCCGCCGGTTACCGCGACATCACGCTGTTGGGGCAGAACGTCAATTCCTACGGGCGCGGGCTGGCAGAGCCGTGCGATTTCGCAACGCTCGTGGAGGAACTGGATGCCATTCCCGGCGACTGGTGGCTGCGTTTCATGACCAGCCACCCGAAGGATGCCGGCAGGCGTCTCATTGACGTCATGGCGGCGGGCAGACACATCGCGCCAGCTTTTCATCTGCCGTTGCAGTCGGGAAACGACCGCGTCCTGCACGCTATGAACCGGCATTACGACATGGCAAGATACATGAATACCGTCCGCTATATGCGTGAAAAAATACCGGATCTTACGCTGACATCGGACATTATCGTCGGCTTTCCCGGCGAGACAGAGGCGGAGTTTGAGGACACCCTGCGGGCGTTGTCCGACATCCGTTTCGATATGATTTACTCCTTCATCTACTCCCCGCGCAAGGGTACTCCGGCGGCGGAGATGGAGCAGGTTCCGGAGGAGGTGCAGAAGAATCGGTTCGCGCGGATGCTGGAGCTGCAGAACGGCGTATCCATGGAGAAAAATCAGCCGCTGGTCGGCAAGACTCTGCGCGTCCTGTGCGACGGGGTAAGCAAGAGCAACGCCGACCTGTGGACGGGTCGTACCGCCGGCAACAAGAGCGTTTTCTTCCCCGGCTCGTCGGATACAACGCCGGTCGGGCAGTTTATCCCGGTGCGTATCGAGCGTGCCGCCCCCTTTGCCCTGTACGGAAAAGCGGAGAATCCGGCTGACATCCTCTAAGCGGCAGATACAGACAGAAAACAACAGAACCGAAAGGATTGATAATACCATGATTGAGAACGAAAAGACCGAGGGCGTTCGCCTTGACCCTTCCAATGTGTTTGAAATGGCGATGGTGCTTGGCAAGGCGCTTAAGAACGATCCGCGCCTTGTCCGTATGGACAGGGCGAAGGAGGCATACCAGGAGGACGAAGATCTGTGCCGTATGCTGACCGAGTACGAGGTTCAGCGCAAGGCTATCGAGCAGGTAGCAGGGGACGGGGATTACGATCCCGATCTTGTACGGCAGATTCAGGAGCGGATTGATGAGCTGTACGCAGAGATAGCGGCTAATTCCGCCTTTGTTGAACTGAATGAGGCGCAGGCTGCCGTCAACAACCTGATGAACGCCGTCAACAACACCATTATGTTCGCCATCACCGGAGAGATGCCTGCAGGTTGCACGCACGACTGCTCCAGCTGCGGCGGCTGCCATTGACCGGGACCTGCCACGTTGCCCGAACGCTGATCCCTAACGAGAGGAGAATCAATCCATGATACCCATGATGGAGCAATACATGGAAGTCAAGAACCAGTATAAGGACTACCTGCTGTTTTACCGGCTGGGCGACTTTTATGAGATGTTTTTTGACGATGCGATCACTGCCTCGCGCGAGCTGGAGCTGACCCTGACCGGGCGCGACTGCGGTGAGGAGGAGCGCGCTCCCATGTGCGGTGTTCCGTTCCATGCCGCCGATGTGTACATCGGAAAACTGATTGAGAAAGGCTATAAGGTCGCCGTCTGCGAGCAAATGGAAGATCCCGCGCTGGCGAAGGGATTGGTCAAGCGGGAGGTCATCCGGGTCGTGACGCCCGGAACCGTCATTGAAAGTGCGCTTCTGCCGGAGCAGCGGAATAACTATCTGTGCGCTCTGTATGTCAGTGAACTGGAATACGGTGTGTGCTTTGCCGATCTGTCTACTGCGCAGGTCTTTGCAACGGTCATTGACGGGGCAAGGATGGACGAGGAACTGCTGGGCGAGTTGGGCACCTACGCGCCGCGCGAAGTTATCCTCAATGTCGGTGCCCGGCGCTGTGCCAAGGCGGCGGACTGGCTGAAAAGCCAGGGCGTCATGCTTTCGGATAATCAGGCAGGGCGTTTTGACCCCGCGGACTGTGCCGCACGCGTAAAGGAGCGCTTCGGCGAAACGGTCAAGCCCGAGGTGCTGGAGAACAGACCGCTGGTATGTGCCGTCGGCGCCCTGCTGGATTATCTGACGGAAACGCAAAAGACAGACCTTGCCACCATCCGGGAGCTGACGGTGTACAGCGAGGGGCAGTATCTCGGACTGGATCTCAGCACCCGCCGCAATCTGGAGCTGACCGAGACCATGCGCACCAAGGAGAAGAAGGGAACTCTGCTTTGGGTGCTGGATCGCACCAAAACCTCTCCCGGTGCGCGCCTTCTCCGCCAGTGGGTAGAGCATCCGTTGCTATCGCCCGCGCACATTGCCCGCCGGCAGGGTGCGGTGGAGGAACTGGTCGGGGACTATATGAAGCGGGAGGAACTGGGCGAGCTGCTTTCGCACGTGCTGGACATGGAGCGGCTCATCACGCGTATCGTGTTCGGCACAGCGGGGGGCAAGGATCTGCGTGCCGTGTGCGCCACCGCATCGGTTCTGCCGGATATCCGCCGTCTGCTGGAGGGCTGCCAGAGCGAGGAACTCAAGCGCATCTGGCGGGAGATGGATATGCTGGAGGATGTCTGCACGGAGATCGGGCGCGCACTGGTTGAGGAGCCGCCCTTCTCCATACGCGAGGGCGGCATGATCGCGGACGGCTATGACGACGAAGTGGACCGTCTGCGCACCGTCATGAACGACGGGCAGGGATGGGTCGATCGGGTCGCCGCCGAGGAAAAGGCACGTACCGGTATCAAGACGCTGAAGGTTGGCTACAACAAGGTGTTCGGCTACTACATAGAGGTATCCAAGTCCTTTGCCGATCAGGTACCCGCCAACTACATACGCAAGCAGACGCTGGTCGGCGCAGAGCGCTACATCACGCAGGAGCTGAAGGACATGGAAGCCACTATCCTGGGCGCAAAGGACAAGCTTTGCGCACTGGAGTACGAGCTGTTCTGCAAGCTGCGGGGTTTTGTCGCAGACCGGAGCGAGCGCATCCAGAAAACTGCCGCCCTGCTGGCAGAGGCGGACGTGTACAGGAGCCTTGCGTCGGTGGCATCGCGCAACCGGTATGTCCGTCCCGAGGTTGTGGAGGATGACCGTATCAGCATTCGGGACGGGCGGCATCCCGTGGTGGAGAAGTTTGTCAAGGACGGATACTTTGTTCCCAACGACGCCGATCTGGACACCCGCGACAACCGTCTCATGCTGATAACAGGTCCCAATATGGCAGGTAAATCCACCTACATGCGGCAGGTTGCGCTGATTGTGCTGATGGCGCAGATCGGTTCCTTCGTTCCGGCATCCTCTGCGCACATCGGGATAGCAGACCGGATATTTACCCGCGTGGGCGCGTCCGACGACCTGGCATCCGGGCAGTCCACTTTCATGCTGGAGATGACCGAGGTGTCTGCCATTCTGCGCGGCGCTACGCGCAAAAGTCTGATTATTTACGATGAGGTTGGGCGCGGCACTTCCACCTTTGACGGTATGAGCATCGCCCGTGCCATCATTGAGTATACCGCCGGGCGCAGGATCGGCGCGCGCACCCTGTTCGCCACACATTACCATGAACTGACCGGCATGGAAGGCGCCTATGAGGGGATTGTCAACTACCATATAGCCGCCCGCAAGCGTGGGGATACCGTGACTTTCCTGCGCAAGATCGTGCGCGGCTCCACGGATGACAGCTTCGGCATAGAGGTCGCCAAGCTGGCCGGACTGCCGAATGAGGTGATCCGGCGAGCCCGCGAAATACTGGCAGCCGTGGAAACCTCCTCCCGTGCCGTGCGTGAGGCGGTGGACGAGGCGGACAATGGCAGGAAAACCGCAAAGCCGGATGACGGTGCGCTGTCGTTGGATGACTGCCTGAATGAACGGCTTATTGATGAGCTGAGGGCACTGGATGTCAATACGCTCTCGCCGTTTGAATGCATGAGTCTGCTGTTTGAGTGGAAAAAGCAGATACGCTGAGGGGACACTCCGAAAAAGCCCCGCACAGTGCGGATGGCGGAGACTATCTGAAGGATCATACCGGACAAGGAGGATCAATGGGCAATATACAGGTTCTTTCCTTTGAGGTCGCCAACCTCATCGCGGCAGGCGAGGTCGTGGACAGACCTGCCTCTGCCATTAAGGAGATGATGGAGAACGCGATCGACGCAGGCGCCCGGCATATTACGGTCGAGATACAGAGCGGCGGCGTCAGCCTGATGCGCGTTACGGATGACGGCTGCGGGATGTCCGCCGAGGATCTGCCTATGGCAATCCGCCGCCACGCGACCAGCAAAATACGGGACGCCGCCGATTTGGACGGGATCATAACGCTGGGCTTCCGCGGCGAGGCGCTGGCGGCTATTTCGTCCGTGTCGGATATGCGTATCATGTCCAAGCGCCGCGAGGATGACGTCGGTTCCATGCTGGAGGTGCGGGGCGGAACATTGCTCGGCGTCAGCGAGTTCGGCTGCGGAAACGGAACGACGGTCATAGTCGAGCATCTGTTCGCGAATGTCCCGGCGCGGCGCAAGTTCCTGAAGCGCGATGCGACCGAGGCAATGGCGGTCGGCGCCAATGTCGAGCGCGTTGCGCTGTCGCACCCTGAAATTGCCGTGCGATTTATTTCGGACGGCGTTCTGAAGCTGGATACCGCCGGGGACGGGCAACTCAAAAGCGCCGTTTACGCGGTCTACGGGCGGGATTTTGCCGCCCGGCTGATCCCGTTGGCAGGAGAGTTTGAAGGAGTCGAGATAAGCGGATTCATAGGGCGGTCGGACAATGTGCGCGCCAATCGCAACGGGCAGAGCTTTTTTATCAACCATCGCTATGTCAAGTCCCGCACGGCGCAGGCGGCGCTGGAGCAGGCGTTTGTCTCGTACCTGCCTGCCGAAAAGTACCCCGTGTGTGTTATGAATATCGGTCTGAATCCCGCACGGGTGGATGTCAACGTTCACCCTGCCAAGCTGGAGGTCAAGTTTTCCAACGAAAAGCCGGTGTTTGAGGCGATCTACTATACGGTTAGGCAAGCGCTGGAGCAGGACACCGGGCGCCCGGCTCTCAAGACCGAGGCGCTGAAGCCGACTTTTGCCAAGCCGTCCGTGCGTCTGTCGGATGCGACGGCACCCATCGAGACAGAGCGGCAGGAGACGCTCCGGCAACGGCAGGTGACGATTGAGCAGGCGGCGCCTGTGTCCGGGGGCAGGACATCCGCCGATCCCAAGCCCCCGCAGGAGCGCATTACGGCGGAGGAGTACATCAGCCGGTATGTCACCGGAAGCGCGGGCGGCGCGGCAGGACGGAGTGCGGGGGAGGGAAGACCCGTCCCCCCGCAGGCACCGATTCAGCCGGCATCTGCCGCACCGCAGGCGGCGCCACAGCCCGCAGAGCCGCTGCCTGTCCCGCCGGATGATATGCCCGTACCGCCACCCCCGGAGGAGCCGCCGGTGTGGTCGGACGGACGGGATGTGTCCCCGGATGAATCCGCCTCGCCGCCGGCGCCTGAACCGCAGGAGGAGCCGGCACCGCAGATTCTGCCGGATGCGGTGCCGCACACGGAGCCGGACAGTGACCCGGCGGCGGACTTGACCGCAGTGCCGCTCCCATACCGGATCGTTGGGGAGGTGTTTTTCTCCTACGTCATCGTAGAGCAGGGTGAACGGATGTTGTTGATAGACAAGCACGCCGCGCATGAACGCATCATCTTTGAGCAGCTGCGTGCCAATCTGCGCCGGCGTGACTACGCTGTGGATTCCCAGCTGATGCTGCTGCCGGTGGAGGTCATGCTCATGTCCGACGAGGTCGGTATGATCGAATCCTACCGGAAACAGCTGGAAGGCATCGGTTTTACCTTTACCTGCCTGCGCAACACCGTCCGTGTGGATGCGTTGCCTGCCGGCATCGAGACTTCCGCCGTGGCGGATATGTTTGCCACCTTTGCCGCCCAACTGACAGAGGGGACCGGCGACCCGAAGCTGACACGGGACACGGTATTCGAGAAAGCGCTGTTTCAGGCATCCTGTAAGGCTGCCATCAAGGCGGGACGCAACTATTCGCCGGAGCAGACGGCGTATGTGGTGGATCAGCTCATGCGTCTGCCGGACGTGACCTTCTGCCCGCACGGCAGACCGGTCGCCATGGAAATCAAAAAGCGGACGCTTGACCATCAGTTTGAGCGGTGCTGACAGACGGAGCCACGCGCCCCGCCCAACCGCGAAAGGTCATTGAAAAATCAAGGCACTGCCGTGTTCTGGCAGCCGCCGGAAAGAGATGTTTATGTTTGAAGTTCTCACCAAGGACGGTCGCGCACGGCGCGGCGTCCTGCACACCGTACACGGGGATATCCAGACCCCGGTGTTTATGAATGTCGGTACCTGCGCCGCCATAAAGGGCGGCGTATCCACCGTTGAGCTGGAGCGCGATGTGGACTGCCAGGTCGAGCTGTCCAACACCTACCATCTGCACCTGCGCCCAGGCGATGATCTGATTTACGACATGGGCGGACTGCATAAGTTTATGAACTGGTCGCGCCCCATTCTGACCGACAGCGGCGGCTTTCAGGTTTTTTCGCTGGCGGGACTGCGCAAGATTACCGAGGAGGGCGTCCGTTTTGCCTCCCACATCGACGGAAAACGGATATTCATGGGCCCGGAGGAGAGTATGCAGATTCAGTCGCATCTCGCTTCCACCATCGCGATGGCGTTTGACGAGTGTATCGAGAACCCGGCACCGTATGAGTACGTGAAAAACTCGGTCGCCCGCACGGCGCGCTGGCTCCGCCGGTGCCGCGCCGAAATGGACAGGCTCAACAGCCTTCCGGAAACCATCAACAGCCATCAGATGTTGTTCGGCATCAATCAGGGCGGTACCTATGAGGATCTGCGCATCGCGCATATGCAGGAGATTGCGGAGATTCCCTGCGAGGGGTACGCCATCGGCGGATTGGCTGTCGGCGAGGAGACAGAGGAAATGTACCGCATCATCGACGCGGTGGAACCGTATATGCCTGCCGATAAGCCCCGATACCTCATGGGCGTCGGGACTCCCTGCAACATTCTGGAGGGGGTACATCTCGGTGTGGACTTCTTTGACTGCGTCATGCCTTCCCGCAACGCGCGCCACGGAAATCTCTTTACGTGGGAAGGAAAAATCAATATCATGAACGAGAAATATATGCGCGATCCGCGCCCCATCAGCCCAACCTGTAATTGCCCGACCTGCCGGTATTACAGCCGCTCCTATATCCGTCACCTGCTCAAGGCGAAGGAATCGCTGGGAATGCGGCTGGCGGTGACGCACAATCTGTATTTCTACAACAATCTGACCCGTAAGATACGTGAGGCATTGGACGGCGGATATTTTGAGAGCTTCTACCAGAAATACCACATTGCGCTCGGCGAGCGCAACCCCGACTGACCATGGAGATGACCGTAAGGGAGGGAACCCCTGTCCGGGGCGTGATATTTGACAAGGACGGCACCCTGCACGATACCGAGCGGGTGTTCCGCCGCGCGTGGCTGACGGCGGGGGAAGAAATGAATGTGCCGGATATGGAGGATACCATCCTGCACTGCACAGGCATGAATCTGCATGATATCGGGCTTTACTGGGCGCAAAAGTACCCGGACATCCCGTTCGAGCCGTACATCCGCCTGCGCAATCGCATATTCGATCAGCTGGTCGCGGAGGGGATACCTCTGCGTCCGGGTGCCATGGAGGTGTTGCATACCCTGCGGGCACGCGGCTATCGGCTGGGGCTGGCAACCTCCACCAACCGGACGGAGGCTACCGACCATCTCAGACGCACGGGGATGCTGGAACTGTTTGACGGACTGGCGTTCGGGGATATGGTTCGTGACGGAAAGCCGGCGCCGGACATTTATCTCCTGGCTGCGCGGCTGATTGGTCTGCCGCCGGACGCCTGTGCCGGGGTTGAGGACTCACTCAACGGCGTCCGCGCCATCCATAACGCGGGGATGCGCCCCATTATGGTGCCGGATCTTATCCGCCCGACGGAGGACATCCGTCCGCTCCTGTGGGCGGAGTGTGAGAGCCTTGCGGATATTCCGGATATACTGACGCACGGCAGGTGAATGCTGACGGCTGACCGGTTTCCGGTCCAGCGGTGGGAAAGGAGCCGAACGACTATGGGCAATGAAAAACAGTATGCGGAGCTTGCCGCGATTCTGGCGGGAGCAGAACATATGGTCTTCCTGGGCGGGGCAGGAGTTTCTACCGGGAGCGGCATCCCGGATTTTCGGGGCAGTGCCGGGCTGTACACGGCATCGACGCCCGAGGAAGACCCGCCGGAGCGGGTGCTGAGCGGCACGTACCTGCGTCGGTTCCCGGAGAAATTCTTCGCCTACTATCGGCGGCATATGCTGTACCCCGGTGCCCGCCCCAATGCCGCGCACCGTGCGCTGGCACAGTTGGAGCGCGAGGGAAAGCTGGCGGCTGTCATCACGCAGAACATTGACGGATTGCATCAGGCTGCCGGCAGTCACAATGTGCTGGAACTGCACGGATCGGTACTGCGCAACGAATGCCTGTCCTGCGGGCGGGAGTACCCGCTGTCGTTAGTGCTGGAGACGGACGGCGTCCCGCACTGCCCGACTTGCGGCGGGATTATCCGCCCGGACGTCGTGCTGTACGGCGAAGGACTGGATATGCGCATACTCACCCGGGCAGTAAACGCCATCCGCGCGGCGGATGTTCTGCTGGTCGGCGGAACGTCCCTGACAGTCTATCCTGCCGCCGCCCTGCCGGATGAATTTACCGGGAAGCATCTGGTTATCATCAACCGGACGCCGACGCCGCTGGATCGGCGTGCAGAACTGGTCATACGCGCCCCCATCCAGAGCGTTCTCCCGGCGGCGATTGGATTATCTGCTGACTGAAAAAACAAATATAGGAACGTAGCAAAGGAGGCTTCACAGCCATGAAACGAAATATTTTGACCGCCGCCGTGCGCGGCACTGCCTGCATCCTGTCCTTGCTTCTGTGCGGATCCTACCCTGCGGCGGCAGGAAATCCGGCAGACGGATCCGGAACACCTGCACAGACCGAAATAACGGTCAACGACGGCGAGATGGGAACGGGACTGTTTCAGTTTGAATTCAGCACCGGTTGGGTACACGAGGGTGGCTATCCTGCCCGGTTCGTAGGTGGGGACGAGCACTGGTCGACTACGGCAACATCCGGCGCGGCGCTGCCGTCTTTCACGTTCCGCTTTTCCGGCACCAAGGTGTCGCTGTATGGGCACAAGGTCCCGGCGGGCGGCATGGCGCGCGTAACCATTGATGGTGCGGATGCCGGCGTGGTGGATTTCTACAACGCTGTCCGGATCGAAAAGACACTGCTGTTTGAAAGCGGAATACTGGACAACGGCGACCATACCCTGAAACTGCAGATGCTTAATGACCGTAACCCGTCCGCCGGAGATACCCGCGAGGCAGGTATCGACTACGCCGTTGTGCTGACGGACAGGACGGTTCCGGTCAGTCAGGTGAAGGCAGACGTGCGATCGCTGCTCTTGGAGCCGGGGATGCACTGCACGCTCAGCTGGACATTCCTGCCGGAGTATGCAACCGAGATTCCCGAGGTCAGGCTGATCTCCTCCGATGAGGAGGTTTTGAAGATCGGCGGGGACGGTACGCTTCACGCGCTGAAGGCGGGCAAGGCGACCGTTACGATTGAGGCGGACAACGGGCGCTGTCAGGATACCGTCCTTGTCACCGTGCGGGAGCCGGTGGGAGGTGATTTGTCAGGCATGGCAGGCACTACCGACCGTCACACACGGCAGGACACGTACCCGGATCGCTTTGCAGACTGGAATCCGGAGAAAACGTCACTTTCTGCTGTCGCGTGGCGGGATGACGTGGCATCGGTCAAGCTTGATCTGATGACCAAGGGAAAGGACATCACCAACGTGCGCGTCGCAGTCGGTGAGTTGACAGACGAATCGGGTAACAGCCTGAAGGCGGATGCTGCGGCGTACTTTATCCGGAATACCAATGCGCACGACACGGGGCATGATATCCCGGACGTGCTGTACACGCAGGAGGCATCGGATATCCCCGCCGGTTCGCTCGCCTCGGTTTGGGTCAAGATACAAACGGCTGCGGATGCCCTGCCGGGCATCTACACCGGCGACATAACCGTGACTGCCGATGGAGGTATTACCCTGACCTTCCCGTTGACGGTTGAGGTCATCGGACTTGTGGCTCCTGCGAACACTGCCGAGCTGGAGCTGTGGCAGTACCCATACAGCTCCAATCGGTATTACTCCGGCAAAACAACCGAGGAATACTTCGGCTCCGGCGTGGAGGGGCTGTGGGCAACGCACCTTGACCCGCAGTACGAGGCGGGGCTTGTCTCCCAGATCCGGCTGTATGCCGCGGCGGGCGGCAGATCCGTGACCACAACCATTGTGGAGGACCCGTGGAACTCGCAGACACCCGATCCGTACCCGTCCATGATCAAGTGGACACGTGGCGCAGACGGCAAATTTACCTTTGATTACAGTGATTTCCTGTACTGGGTGTCCCTGAACCAGGAAAACGGCGTGGACGGACGTATTCTTGCGTTCTCGATTTCGGACTGGGCAAACCGCGTAACGTATATGGATGAGGCGCGCGGCAGGGTGGTGACGGAAGAGCTTACGCCCGGCAGTAACCGCTGGAAGCAGATTTGGGGAGAATTCCTGCGTGATTTCATGGAGTATACAACCTCAGTCGGCATATTCGAGCGTGTGTACCTGGCGATGGATGAGCGGTCTGCCGATGTGGTCGAAAACGTGTTGGATCTCGTTGAATCGGTGCGCAACGACAAGGGCGAGTGCTTCCGTACGGCGCTGGCTGTCTTTACTTTTGATGCGGAATACCTGTTTGACCGGGTGACCGACCTGTCTTTGGCAATCTATATGGATGCCGCCAAGCTGGATAAGCTGACCGCGCACCGCCGCAAGCTGGGGCTGACCACCACGCTGTACACCTGCGGGGCGCAGTACAGTGCGCTGGAGAATCAGCCGATCGAAAGCCTGTACACGATGTGGTACTGCGAGAAGCGGGGGGCGGACGGGTTTTTGCGCTGGGCGCTGGATGCCTTCAATGCCGATCCGTTGCGTTCCAGTGCGCACCGCCTGTTTGCCGCCGGGGACATTTACCTGTTCTATCCGGACGAGCGGGACGGGAACATGACGGCGAAATCCTCACCGCGCTTTGAAAAACTGGCGGAGGGTTGCCGTGATTTGTCCAAGTATCGGTACCTGCTGGCGATTGCACCCGCGATGTCTGGGGATATCCAGCGGCAGGTGCAGCGGCTGGAGGGCAAGAACATGGAGCTTGAAGTGAAGCGCATCCAGGATGCGCTCAACCACGCGGCACGCTACGCCGCCCTTTCGGAATATTGCGTAGCAGCCGGGCAGGTGAGTCAGCCGGATGCGGAACTGTTGTCTGCTCTTTCGTCGGCGCAGAGTGTTCTGCAGGATCCGGATGCGACGGATGCAGTGCTCAGGGATGCCACTGTGCGGCTGGCAGGAATGCTCGTTAAAGAAACGCAGGATGCAACGGAAACGGATTTCACGACCTCTGCGGATGCGGCATCCGATGCGGGAACGACCGGACCTGTGTCCGGGGCGGATACGACCGACAGCGGCGCGCAAAGCTCTGGCTGCAGTTCATCGCTGCCCGGTGCGGCGGTTGCAGGAATTGTGGCGGCTGCAACGGCGGTCACTGTCCGGCGGAAACGCAGAACTCCGGACCCGGATACGGATGAGAGAGAGGACAGAACATGATCGACAAGGTCACTGCCGAACAGTGCGCTCTGTGCGGCAGCTGTCGCAACGCGTGCCCTGTGGACGCAATCTCCTTTGATAAGAAGCATCTTGACTTCCGGTACCCCCGCATTGACACCGACCGATGTATTGGCTGTAATCGCTGCGAGAAAGTCTGCCCTGTCCTGAAGCCGGTTTCGGGATCGGCGGAAGGCTTTCCAATCGCATACGTGGCACGGAACCGCGATGACGGCATCCGGCGGATCAGCACCTCCGGCGGGCTGTTTCATGCGCTCGCTTCGCGCGTGCTGGCGGAAGGCGGTTGCATCTGCGGCGCGGTGCTGGATGGGCAGTTCCGCGTGCGGCACATTGTGTCGGACTCGCCGGATGACCTGCGCCGCATGATGGGTTCCAAGTACG